>Ga0194134_10000253_pt1 | contig 81788 bp, 58 predicted proteins | sample TA2KigOff0mmetaG_FD_148602 | JGI IMG/M metagenome (GOLD analysis project Ga0194134, IMG submission 148602) | Freshwater microbial communities from Lake Tanganyika, Tanzania - TA2015056 Kigoma Offshore 0m | ecosystem: Environmental > Aquatic > Freshwater > Lake | place: Tanzania: Lake Tanganyika...
ACCACGACGGGCATGAGGCCCCTGGGAACGCCCTCGAGACCCGGGGGATCGAACAGGGCGGTCGACCACGCCGGAGCGAGCCAACCGAAAAGGGAGGGACCCAGCAGCAAGCCGGCGACGATTTCCCCGATAACCTCGGGCTGACCCAGGCGGCGCGCCAACCATCCCATGGCGCGCGCCACGGCGATGATGAGGCCGACCTGCAGGATCAGCAGCAGCAGGACTTTTTCGATTTCAACGCGTCCCGGCTCAAGCATCTTCCGGCCTCCAAAGGCTTCCTTCCGGCTCATGCGGCGAGCCAGCGGCGCGGGTGAGCCGGATCAGTTCCGCAAGATCGCCCGGAGGCATGTGGCCAAGTTGCCGGGAGTGCACCTCGGCCAAGGGAGCGGCAAGCGAGGCCAGGATGCCGGCCCCCCGCGGGGTAAGCATGATCCTCACGGCCCGGCCGTCGGCGGGGTCGGGACGCCGCTCGACGAGGCCCCGCGATTCCAGCTTGTTGACAAGCCGGGTGATGTCAGGGGCCCGGGAAATGAGCCGGGAGGCCAGTTCGAGGGTGCCCATGGAACCGGGGAGGACGGCCTTGAGCAAGCGGAGCGTGTTGTACTGCTGGGAACTCAGGCCATGGGAGGCGAACAGTTCGTCCTCGATGAGCTTGAGCCTGTCGTACAGGCGCCAAAGCCGAAGGTAGGCTTCCTGCGCGGGAGAATCGAATCGGGGGGGACGGTTTGGCTGGCTTGGGTCACGATGAGTCATGAAACAAGGCTAGCGGAATCAGATAGTTGTTTCAACAACTTTTTTCCGCCGACACGATTCCAGACAGTTCGGCCACGAACTGGCTCCTCGGCATGACCCGCGCGCAGCCCGCCTCCCGCGCCGACCTCAGGCGCGCCGCGTCCACATGCGGGCCATAGGCCACCACGCTCACCCCGGCGGGGCATGCCGAGATCACGGCCCCGGCCTCGGCGACATCGAGGTCGAGAAGCACCAGGCCGACGCTAAGGTCCGCCAGGCGCGCCCGCAGCGAGGCGAGATCACGGGCCTGCCAGGCCTTCCGGCCGGCGGCCTCGGCCTCGGCCCGAATCCGGCTGAAGAAAAGCAGGTCGTCACCCAAGGAAATGATGTCCGTCATGCCAGCCTCCGATTCCTGTCAGGCTAATGCGTTGCCATTGAGGGGTGCCAGTCCATGCCATCGTCGGGCCCTTGGCTGCTGCTCTTGGGCGCCATCTTAGTGGAGGTGTGCGCCACCACGCTGCTCAAGCGCAGCAACGGCATGTCCCATCCGGCCCACGCCGCGCTGGCACTCACGGCTTACCTATTGGCCATCTGGCTGTTTTCCGTCGTCATGCGCTGGATTCCCACGGGCATCGTGTACGCGCTCTGGTCGGGCCTTGGAATCGTGCTGGTGAGCCTTGTCGCCTGGCTTTTCTTCGGCGAGGCGATCAACGCCTGGGGATTGGTGGGCATGGCGCTCATCGCGCTTGGAGCCGTGATCATCCAGGTATCGGCGTCCCATTCCCCGCCCGCCGACAAGGCGGAAACCCGGGCGGAGACTCAGCCTGTGAAGGGCCCCGACCAACCCTGAGGCTTGCGGCGCTCGCGGATTTCCCGGACATGGGCCAGGGCCAGCAGCGCCGTCCCGGCAAGCGCCCAGGCGCCCGCCGTCAACGCCGGCAACTCATCCTCCATGCCTTCCGCCATGGCCGCGTCCAGGGCGCGGATCATCATTTCGGGGGAGGGGGCGGATTCCGAGACGGCGCCTTCGGGCTTCTTCTCGCCCGGCCCGGCCCCGTCGCCCCGGGGTTCCTCCGGTTTGGCGCCGCCCTCCGGGGGCTTGGCCGGCGGGTTGGATTCCTCCGCCCCACCCGTGAGGCCGAGGGCCTCCATGAGCGGCTTGATCTTGCGTTCGACCGGGGCGAAAGCGCCACGCAGCAGGCCGCCCAGCGCCATGGCGGCATCCTTGGACGAGGCCAGGGCCAGCCTGGCGCCAGCGCTGGCGCGCATGCGCGCCGGAACCGGGGAACCCAACGCCGAGGGCGTGAGCGCCAGCGTGCTCGCGCGGCCGCCGACGAACAGGCCCGTGGAGAAGACGCCGGAAGCCGAGTCGGAAACCGCCGACCGCGCTCCTCCCATCTGGTTGAGGGTTTGCGACGCCTGCACCAGCGTGCTGTTGAAGGTGGCCGTGACCGCCGCGCCGGCATTGACCGTGGGGGATGGGTCCGTGCCACCGGTCGAGGGAACAGGCGTGGAAACCGCCACGGCGAAGACCGTCTCGTTGAGCTTGGCCAGTTTCGGCGTGGAAGTATCGTCGAATGTCACCATCGCCTGCCCGGAAACCCGGTCAACGGCAGGGACCACTCCACCGCTGGAAAGTACGGGCTCATAGGCGCCCGTGGCGGAGTTGAAGTAGAAAAGGGCCACCTGCTGTCCGGTACCGGCGGAAAAGGCGAATTGGGTAACCAGCGAACCCGTTTGAGCCTCGACTCCGGACGCCCTCAGGTCGAGCCAGTTGAATGACGCGCTTGAGGCCGGCCCGATTGGCACATTGGCCTGTTCGGGGTTGTTGGCATAGGCGGCCAGGTAAAGGGTCCGCTCGGCCCCGGTCACGGCGGGCGGCTGGACGAACAGCACCTGGAGCAGCGGCCGTGCCTGGCCCGTCGGCTGGAGGCTCGCGGTCAGGATGGGGGTGGTGGTGTCTCCCCGCAGGAACTGCTCCTGGACAAGGTTGAGGGCCTGCCCGGCCGTCACCACCACGGAGGAACTTTCCGCCAGGCCAAGCAACGATCCGGGGCCGCTGGCGGTATCGCGGATCAGCACATTGATGAGGTAGTTGCGGTCGAGCCCATAGGTGTGCGTGCCGAAGACATCGAACACGCCGGGAGTGGCGGTGGCGATGACCTCCGCGTTCTCAAGCGCCGTGAACGGAATCGAAACGGCCGAGTCGCCCCAGTTGACCCGCGCGACATAATCGGACATCAGGCCCCCGGTCGAATCCGAGAATGTGCCCAGCAGCACGCGCTTGGGGACGCCGACGACGAAAGGATCGGGCCCATTCAGTTTGGGGACCGCGAAAACGGGGTTGTACGAGGTCACCGACAGCGGCGAAACCGCCGACCAGGAAACCGAGCCTGTTCCCATGCCGGGCCTTCCCGCCGGGTCCGCGAGCAGCGCCGCGTTAAGCTTGAGCGTGTAATTGCCGGCGACGCCCGACTGGGTGGCGAAGTTCTCAATCCGGTAACTCGAGTACCCTGTCCGCACGACCGTGAACGGCGCGTCGAGCGGGAATTTCCTGTCGTTCCTTTCCATCGACAGGGCAAGGACCAGCTTGGCCGTGTCGTCAAGCGGCTTGCTGAGTACGATGTCGATCGTGTCGACGGGAGTCGAGCGCGGCGAGGAAACCGGGCCGATCGACTCGACTTTGACGGGTGTCGTGTCGACCTCGTAATCCTCCATCGGAATCGTTTCCGATGGAAACGAAAGCGGATTTCCGGCGGAGTCGGTGATGCCGGATTCCCCGGCCAACTCAAGGCCCAGGGTTCCCACCCCGGAACTCGACACCTCGACGACGAACACCTGGGCAGGCGCGGCGGTGAGTGGCGCGCCACCGGGCAGCGTCACCCGGATGACGCCAGCATCGAGGCCGGTGGAAACCACCGGCATGAACTGCCCTGCTGTCACGCCGACGACCGGTTCGCTGAACGAGACGACAAAGCGCTGAAGCGCGGCAAAACTGGGGTTCTGCTGGCTGGCCCGGGTAACCGACACCAATTCAGGTGAAATTTCGTCGAACATCCCGATGGTGACGGTGCCGATGCCCACCTGCGACGAGGTGTTGCCCAACGAGTCTTCCACCGTTCCGGTCAGGGAAACGAAGTAGGTTCCATCCAGCGGCTGGGTACCCAGTGCAACACCGAACCGGGCGACACCTCCGACATACGATTCGAGGACGGCGGGATAATTGGCCGTGAAGTTTGTCTCGTCCGGCCCGAGCACCGAGACGGCCGAGTTGTTCACTGTGGAAGCCTTGACTCCCGACGGATCGGAAAACGCCACCGTGAAGCTGATCTTCCGGGCGCCGCCCGGCAGGCTCACAAGCGCCGGCGCCGACTGGACCATGGCGGCCGGACCCGTGCGGTCGGACATGAACGACACCACATTCGACGCCTTGGAAGGGTTGCCAGCGGCATCCGCGACGGCCCCGGGCACGACCGAGACAAAAACCGTTCCATCAGAGATCGGGCTAAGCGTGAATGTGTACCTTCCGGTGGCATCGGGTCCGCTGATCGGCCCGACGATGGTGGCGTTAGCCAGTTGGAATCCGGAGGGATCGAGCGGCCCGAGGACGGTTTCCCCGAACGCGACAACCCCGCCGAACTGCGGCGCGGAACTGGCGGCGCCGGGCGCCGGTGTCAATGACACGACCGGCGCCGGACCCGTGCGGTCGGACATGATCGTGAGCGCCTGGGTGGCCAATGACGGATTGCCGGCGGCATCGACCAAGGCACCCGCCTTCAGGGAGACGGTGACCGGGCCATCGGCAACGGGAGAGACTGTAAAAGTGTACTTGCCCGAGGCATCGGGTCCGCTGATCGAACCGACGGTGGCGTTGGACAATTGGAAGTCGGACGGATCGAGCGGCCCGAGGCCGGTTTCCCCGAAAGAGGCGAAGGCCCCGTACGAACCGGCCTTGGACGGATTGGAGGGAAGCGGGGAGGCGAACCCGAGGAAGCCCGATGGGGCGATTCCGTCGATCGCGGGACCCGACGGCGTCGGCGCGGGCACGCCGGTGAGGACGGCGCCACCGGCCGAATCAATGATCTTGCCACCGGCGAAGTCAAGCGCCATCGGTCCGCCCGTGGTGATACCGGGGGAAACATCACCCGCGGCCACGGTGTACCTGAAAACAATCGCGCTGGATGCCTGCGATGGGGTGATCGCGAAGGCCTTGGCGCCCGTGATGCCCAGGTTGAGGGCGGGTGAACCGGTGACGCTGACAGGCTGGGAGAAGGTCACCGTGAAATCGACGGTGGCGCCGATGCCACGAGGACTGGCTGATGCCTGTACAGAGGATCCCGTGGCCAAAACCACCTGATAGGCGCCGATGGTGAAAGGCGCGGAACGCGTGACACCACGCTGGTCGGTCGGCAGGTCCGCCACCGGGTTGACGCCCATGAACAGCGGACTTCCCTGCTGGGGCGCGATGGTGAAGGCGGCACCGCCATTGTTGGCCAGCGTGCCCAATTTCGCGTCGCCTGTGGCCGGCTGGAATCCGGCCGGCAAGCCCGATGCCGATTCGGCGAAGTTGCCGCCACCCATCGCCGAGAACGGCTGGGCCCCGCTGGTGGTGACAAAGGTAAGGTCGGTGCCGGTGGAATCGGCGAAAACCGAACCGGAAATTTGGGCGACCGGGCTTGAGAACAGCCGCCCCGACCTGAGCGTGACTCCGCCGACCGTGCCCGTGGCGAGGCCGCCGGCAAAGGTGGATCCGACAATCGTGACCACGGGAGGAATGGGACCGCCAGCCGCGGTTCCACCGCCAATCGTTCCGCCGCCGGTTCCGCCGCCGATGCCACCATCGCCGGGGCTACCCGTGCCGCCGCCGGTTCCACCACCGGTGAAACTGCCACCCGACCCCTGGGTGAAAAAGAACATGTGGCCACCCTCGCCAGTTCCGATCAACTGGCCCGTGGCGGCTTCCACCCTGTTGTTGGAAAAGGTGCTGTTGCGAATTTCCACCTGGGAATTCGTGGCCGAGATCGCGCCTCCCGCCGCGCCGGCTCCCGATGAGGAGTTGTCGGAGAAAGTGACCCCATCAATGAACAAATCCGCGCCATCGGCGAGGATCGCCCCGCCCCGGCCATCCACCGCGCGTCCGCCCGTGATTGTCAGCGACTTGAGCCCGAGGGCAAATCCAAATCCGGATTGGAATATCCTGATATTCTTGCCCGGGATCGGCTTGAGCGTGACTCCGGGCGCGAATTCGCCCGTCACCACCACATTGGAATCAATGAAGAGGGCGGAACCGGGAAAATTCGCGTCCTCGTCCAGTTCGATGGCGGAATGGGAAAGTACCTGGTCGAAGGCGATCTGGTCGAAACCGGGAGTCTGCTTGGCGATCACCAAGGCTTCCCTGAGCGATGTCTTGCCATCGGTGGCGTTGATGGAATCAGCCGCCGTGTCCACGATGATGTCAGGCTTGGCGAAGAGGGAAATATCCTTGTTGAAAGTCAGGCCGGTCGCGCCGGTGGCCCGAACCCTGATGACATAGGTGGCGCCGGGAGTATGGGTGTATCCCGGGGCGGTCAGGAGAAGGTTGTCACGGATTTCGAAACGGTCGTTGTTGAGTGCTCCGGGAACCAGCGCCAGCGAAAAACTGAATCCGGCGCCATTTCCACTGGCGAACAACTTGCCAATTTCAACACCAACCGGAATGGAAGCGGGAAAGTATGGATTGTCGAGAATGATGTCCGAGGGCGGGGCGTAGTACTCGGCGGCGCCCGCCGCCGAGGGAAACAACCGCTGGACGCCGGTCTGGTCGGTGAAATTCACCTGGGATGTGACCGCGCCGATCAGCGGACTTCCGGCAAGCGGCCGATGGATGCGCGAACCATGGAAGCTTTCAGCCGGCCCCAGTGAAGGGTCTCCGGTCTGGAACCCGCCGTTGGCGAGCGACGAGCCCACGGATTCGGCGAATGTGCCGCTCACCGACACGGTGACGGTGCTGGAAGCACCGGGGAGGATATCCGCATCAAATCCGCCCGTGTTATCCGCCAAGACCGAATTCTGGAAGTTGACAGCCAGGCTCGCTCCCCCGACCGTGCCTGATGGCGGGAGAATGGCGATGCCCGCGCCCGCGGTGGCCGTGTTGTTGGCGATCGTGACGGAATCAAGCTGGAGGAACCTTTGCCCCGGTCCGGAAATCTCAACGAAAACGCCGCCACCCTCGCCGGTTGCATTCTGGGAGGCCCCGGTCCCCCCCACGGCGGAGTTGCCCGAAACCGTGGACTGAAACAGTTGGAGACCCGCTTCGGAATAAATCGCGCCTCCCTGTGCCTTGCCGGGGAAAAGTCCGCTGAATCCCACGGCCGTGGAATTGGAGACCGAGGCATAAAACAGCGCGAGCGGCCCGCGGGCCAGGATCGCCCCGCCACGGCCATTGGGGTGGAGTTGATCATCGCCTAGCGCCAACCCGCCCTCGAGGTCGATCTTTTCCAGGCGCAGGCTTCCGGAGGGGGAAACCGTGAAAAGGCGCATCTCGGGAGCCGTGCCGGGCCTTGCTATGCCCGTGTGCCGATCGCCAATAGCTGAAAAATTGCCGCTTCCCTGCTGGGCTGATGGAGAGAGGGGCCTGGCACCGTCAATGGAAATGGCGGTGGACACCAGGAATGCCGAGGGCCCTTCCACGGTGGAACCGACCGTGGAAACCATGATCTTGTCGACGGGCAGGGCAGGGTCGAACACGATGCGGTCGTGGTCGGGGCCGGCGTTGGCCATGGCGATGGCCTCCCGCAGCGAAACTCCGCCGTCATTGGGATCGACCACATCCCCGCCAAGGGTGACCACCAGGTCGGGCTTGGCCATCAGCTGAATGTTCTTCTGGGTTAGCGCACCGGATGTGCCGGTCGCCTGCACCAGGATGCTGTAGGTGGCATTGGCCTGGAAGAATTGCCCCGGTTGGATCTCAAGCCTGTCGCCCTGAACCTGAAACCGGTTGTTGTCGGTGTCGCCCGTACCCTGCGCGAGCGAGAAGGAAAAATTCTGCGGCGTGGTGGATCCGCTGACGGAAAAGGTGCCGATTTGCTGCCCGCCCAACAATCCCTTGGCGAAAGTGAGGCTGGAAAGGGCGATGTCGAGGGCCGGGACCATGCGGTCCTCGAGTATTTCCAATAACAGGGGCAGTCCCGGCATCCGGCGCCGGGCGGCATGGATTCTGCGTTCTGCTCCCGACCCGAAGGACATCAGTCACCCGGTAGCACTTTCAAGGGATACCACCAAATCTCCCCATGCTTAATTTTTATATCACATACATTCGCAAATGAACCATAGGTTAATTCGGGAAACATCACAAATGAAATTGAAAAAAGACAGAGCTTTTCGTCGGTAAACGGCCCCAAGGCGACCCATTTGATGGATCACGGGGATCGGGGGGTCAGCCCATGACCCGGTCGACGGCGCATTCGCGCGCCCTTTGCACCAGCATGGGATCGGGCCCCTTCCAATCCATGAAGGCGTCATCCACCTCGGGAGGCCTGACATTTCCGAATGCCGCATCATTCGATCCGTCGAGCGGAACGGCCCACACCGGCAGGGCGGACTCGCCCTCGGCGCCATCGGCCCGAACCTCGGTCCGGCGCGGAGAGGGCGGAATCGTGAGTCCGTTGCCCGGGTTGTCGATGGCCGGGCCCGCGATCATCCGGCATCGCGGGCGCGGAATCTCGTCGTGGCTGGCGTAAAACTGGACAGGGCCGTTTTCCGCCGCCGGTCCGGCGACTTCGCCGTCAACCCGAAATTCCAAGGCCCGGGCAACCGTACCAATCATCCTGAAGAGCGACCGAACCATCGCGACTGTCTCCAGAACCCGGCCTAGGGAAATGGCTTCACAAGTTGGGGATATCGAGCCACGGTTTTTTTTCCAATGGCAAAGCAAGACAAAAGCGGCGATTTTTCTTTCGTTCGTGAGATAGGCTGAAGAAGAGTGGGCTCGGGAGGAACATCGATGGCTGTCGTCATGTGCGCCTGCGGGGTGATGGTTGACGCCCGCGCCGAGCAATGTCCGCAATGCGGCAAGCCGGCAAAGTCGAATTCCACCGGCACACTCGCCGACGATCCCAGCACCATGCCGAGGGTGAACGACACGCTCGCCGAGGAATCGACAAGCCTCTCGGCCCATTCCGGAACCCTCGTCGATTCAAGGGCTGAAAGCGTGTTCTCCGGAAGGGCCGAAAGCGTGTTCTCCGGAACGATCGCCGAAACGCCCGAGCCCAAGGCCTTTTCGCGGTCCGTTCCCCGGGCTGAACCGCCCCCGGCCGAAGACTCCAAGGCGACGGCGCCCACCCTGGCCATGGCCCCGGGTGGGTCGGCAGATCCGGGGGCCGCGTCGGAATCGGCGGCCAGCCATCCCACGCTCGAGCGACCGACGGCGGAATCCGGGGTTACTCTCGACAAGGCGCCGGAAACGGGAACACTCGCGGCCGAAGAATCCGGCACGGGAACGCTGGCGGGAGACGCCACCGTCGCTCCCTCGGAAAGCCGCATGGGTTTCCCCGCCTCGTTCAACCACGAGATCATCTCGGAACTGGGGCGCGGCGCGATGGGGGTGGTTTACCGGGCGCGGCAGAAAGGCCTCAACCGCCTCGTCGCGCTCAAGATGATCCTCGCGGGAGGCATGGCCGGGCGGTCGGAACTGGTCCGGTTCCAGGCCGAGGCCGAAGCCGTCGCGGCCATCGACCATCCGAACATCGTCAAGATCCACGAGGTCGGTTCGTTCGACGGCAAGCCTTACTTCTCATTGGAATTCGTTTCGGGCGGAACCCTCGACGGCCGCATCGGCGACAAGCCTCAAGACCCGCGCGAGGCGGCCAGGCTGACGGTCCAGGTGGCGCGCGGCATGGCCTTCGCCCACCGGCGCGGCATCGTCCACCGCGACCTGAAGCCCGCGAACATCCTGCTGTCGCTGCCTGAGGGCGCCGACCCGACGCGGGTTCCGCTTGGCGATTGCGTGGCCAAGGTGAGCGACTTCGGCCTGGCCAAGAAGGTGGACGACGACTCGGGACGCACCCGCGACGGCGCCATCATGGGAACGCCCTCTTACATGGCGCCCGAGCAGGCGATGGGCCGCAACAAGGAGGTGGGCCCGGCGGCCGACATCCACGCCATCGGCGGCATCCTGTACGACATGCTCACCGGTTCTCCGCCGTTCCGCGGCACGACGGTAATGGACACGATCCAGCAGGTGATCAACCGCGACCCGCCCTCCCCCCGCGTGGTGCTCGACACCGTGCCCCTCGACCTGGCCACGATCTGCCTGAAATGCCTCGAGAAGAACCCGGCGAGGCGGTACGCGACGGCCGACCTGCTGGCGGAAGACCTCGAGCGCTACCTGCGGGGCGAGCCGATCCTCGCCAGGCCGACGCACTGGACCGAGCGTCTGGCGAAGTGGGCGAGGCGCAAGCCGGCCCAGGCGGCGCTGGTGGCCTCGGGCGCCCTGTTCGCCTTGCTGGCGGCCGGTTCGGGTTACATGGTGGCGGGGTTCGAGGCCGAGAAGGCCCGGATGGCCCGCGAGGATGCCGACCGGCAGGAACGCGAGGCCGAAACGCAAAAGGCGCTCCGCGAACGCGCGGAACAGCAAAGGCAACTGGCCGAGCAGCGCCGCGAACTGGCGCAAGGAAACTTCCAGCAGGCCTGCCGGGCCGTCGACTCGCTGCTCGACCGCATCGGGGGGGCCCGGCTGGCCCACGAGCCGAGGCTCGAGTTGCTGCGCCGCGAGCTGCTCAACGAGGCGGCCCAGTTCTACAGGCGATTCCAGGATGCAGATGGCGGAGACGACCCCGCCGTGGCCCTTCAGCAGGCCTCGATCCTGAGGCACCTGGCGGGCGTCTCGTCGCTCATGGGCGACAAGGGGGAGGCCGAAAACCACCTGCGAACCGCCCTGTCTCGCCTCCAATCGGTGGAACGGGATGACTTGGCCGGCCGCTGGATCGACGAGGCCATCGAGACGCGGCAGGCCCTTGGCGAACTCCTGGTGGAGAGGCGGGCCCTGTCGGAGGCGCGGTCGGTGCTGGCCGCGGCGATGGACCTGGCCAAGCGCCATCCGGACAAGGTGAAGGCGGAGGTGTCGCAGCTCAAGCTCGACGCCGCCGAACTCGAGCGGTCCGATGGCAAGCCCGAGGCCGCCGCCGCGATGCTGGATTCGGCGATCGCGGAGCTTTCGGCCCGCGCCGAGGACGGCGAGGCCTCGGCCGCCGCCCGAACCGCGCTGAGGCTGGGCAACGCGATGGTCTCCCGGGCCCGGCTGGCCGGCGAGGCGGGAGACCGCAAGTCGGCGGCGGCCTGGCTCGACCAGGCCGTGAGCCGGGCCGAAAAGCTGCTCGAGAAGTCGGCCAAGCTGCCCGAGGCGAGGGTTCTGATGTCGGCGGCGCTCGTGGCCAGGGCCGACCTCCTTCGCGACGAGGCGCCGCCCCGCGCGGCCGCCGACATGGCCAGGGCCTCCGACACCCTCGAGAACCTCGTCGCCGACTTCCCCTCCACGCCGGAATACCGTCAGCAGCAGGCGGCGCTCCTCGTGAGCCTCGCGAATTTCCACCTGGCCCAGGGTGATTCGGCGCTCGCCGAGACCACCCTCGACAGGGCCCTTTCGGTGAGGGAGGACCTCACCCGGCGCGTCCCCTGGGTTCCCGAATACGACCGCCAGCTCGCCGGCGCCCTCAACGACCGCGGCCTGCTGTTCCAGACGGCGCGGAGGCTCGACAGGGCCGAGAAAAGCTACATCGAATCTGAGAAAAGGCTGCGTTCCCTGATGAAGGCCCATCCCGAGGCCTCCGACTACCGCCAGGAACTCGCCAAGACGCTCCTGAACCTCTCGGCGCTCCGCATCCAGCAGAAGCAGCCGGAAACCGCCGAACCGCTCTCGGCGGAGGCCATCGCGCTGCTGGCGGGGCTGGTGGAACGGTTCCCGGGGGAACCGGCCCGGCGCGTGGAACTCGCGCGCGGCCTTTCCAACGCCGCGGTCAACGCCCAGTTGGCCGGTTCGCCCGCCAAGGCCATGGAACTCGACCTCAAGGCGCTCGAGGCCCTCGCCGAGGCCAGGCGCCACGAGGACTCAACCGACATTTCCTATCTCATGGCGACAACGGGCACCCACCTGGGCGACCTGTTGGACGAGCGGGACGGGATCAGCGCGGCGCTGCCGACCTACGAGAAGGCGCTCGGCGAGCTGAGGAAACTCGCCGGCGCGAAGTCGGCGCGCCCCGAGTTCGTCAGGCGCCTCGTCGAGGAACTCAACGAGATCGGCTTCCGCCTGGCGCGCGCCGACTCGCTCGAGATGGCCCGGGCCTTCTGGCTCGAGTCGCTCGAGGTGATCCGCGCGAAAAAGGAAACCGATCCTTCGGAAAACCTGTCCGATCCCGCCTCCCGCCTGGCGGCCAACCTCGGGGCGCTGGCTCAGGCCGAGAAGGCGAAGGGCCGCTTCGACGACGCCCACGCCCTGCTGGCACGGGCGCTCGAGTTGAGGCGCGACAGGCTCGTCGAGTTTCCTTCCGCCGCGGCGGGGGCCCTCGAGATGGCCAGGGCGGAACTGCTCGAATCGGCCTGGCGCGAGGAACGCAACAAAAGGCGCGAGGCCCTGGCGGCGGCCACGCGCGCGGCCGGGCAGGCGGCGCGCGGACTGGCGGCATCCAAGGATGCCGATCCGGCCGTCCGCTCCGGACTCACCCAGGCAGCGGGCGAGTGCGCCCGGTTGCTCGCGGGATCGAAGGGGGATACCGAGGCGGCGGGCAGGCTGGCCTCCCTGGCCAGGGCGGCGCGCGAGTCCGGCCAGAGGCAGGCATCACTGGCCGTCATCGAGGCCTCACTCAAGGCCGGACTCGAGAACGAGGCATGGGACTGGCTGGCCCAGCTCGACAAGGACGGGTTTGCCGATGGCTCATGGATGAAGCGCGTGGTTCCCGGTGAACCGCCGGCCGGGCCGAGGCGGGACCTGCGCGCCCGCTGGCTCAAGGCCCCTTGAGCGCGCCGCCTTCGGGCAGCGTCCTCGCCAGGCGGATGCCGAACACCGCGCGCATGGCCTCGCCTTGGCCCATCGGCGACAGCAGTCCCCGGTACGACGAGGCCGACAATTCGGGCAGGGACAGCAGGGAAGTTCCGCGCATGAGCAGGCGGTCCGTCGGGGCGTAACCCGCGGCGTCGACGGAAAACTGCCATGCCTCATCGTCGATGATGGTTTTCCGCATGGCGGCCAGCCTTGGTCCGCCGCAGGTGAGCGACCATTGCCAGGTGTTGGCCCCCGCCATGTCGAACATCCCGAAGGCGTTCGGCCTGGCCGACGCCACCGCGTCAGGCGCCACCGAGATTCCTCCGGGGTAGGCGCCGTACCGGTCGAGCATGAACCTGTCGCTTCCCCAGTGCCAGCGGGAGGTGGTGCCGGCGCGCCAGGCGTACTCGCATTCCCAATCGGTCGGCAGGCGGTAACCCGGCCGCGAAAGGAATCCCTTGGGCATGGCCAACAGCCCCAGGGAACCATCGGGCACGGCCATCCGGTCCTCGGTGATCCCCTCGCGCGCCGACAGCCAACGGCAGTAGGCGAAGGCGTCGGACAGGCTCACGCCCCGAACTGGGGCGTCGGGGTGGATATCGTCGTTGCCCGGGGGCAGTTCGGGTCGGAACAACCGGTATTCCCTGCGCGTCACCAGCTTGGTGGCGATGGCGAACGACCTGGGAATCACCACCTCGGCGGCCCGCGGCATCGCCCCGTTGGCGATGATCAGGTCCGGTGTCGCGGGCAACACCAGCGCGGATCCGTCGATCTTGACGGGGCCGCGCACCTCGAGCCAAGACGCCGCGCCCGGCCCCGCGCGCCAGCCGCGCCCCCCGGCGGCGGCGAAAGGGGCATGGCCGGCCATGGCCTCGTCCACCTCGCGGCCCCGCCCGAACCGGCGGCGCAAAAGCCATTCCAAGGCTCCGTGAACTCCCGGATCGGGATGCGACCGGAAAGCCTCGAGAAACCGGCCCAGCGACTTGCCAAGCCGGCGGTTCAGCGTGCCGGAATCGTAGTCGCCAAGGGCCAGGACGATCCCCGAGACCACCCCGGGATCCCCGTGTGAAAGCCATGCGGCCAGTTCGGCCGGGTCGGGAACGGCTGTATGCAGCAGCCTGATCAGCTCCGTCCTCACCGTGGGATCGGGACCATAGGCGAGCGCGCGCAGCGATTCGGCGTCTCCCAAGGCGATGGCCATGGCGCGCAGGGCCGCCTCACGCGCCGGTTCCAACCGCGCGGCACGCCAGCGGCCGATGGCGGCCAGCGCGCGCTCCCTGTCCGTTTTCAGCACGGGAACGAGCGTTCCGGGCAGCGGCGAACGCGAGCGCATCATCCTGTCGACCACCTTTTCGGGGTCGTCGCCGACCAAGGCCGCGATCACCTGGTATGCCGCGGCCTGCTCGACCGGCGAGGCGTCGGGCTTGGCGGCCATGCCGCCGACGACATCGAGAAGGGGGCCGGCGCGGGGGGCCAGCAGCGAGGCGAAGACGCGCGCCCGGACGGGAGTTTCCGCCAACAGCTCATTGGCCACGCGGGAGTCGAGCGATGCCCACGCCGCGTTCGTCGGATCGAGCCCGGCCAGCATGGAGGCGACGCCCAGCGCCGGGCCGGACCCTTCGGAATCGCGGATGGCGCCCCAGAACGACTTCACGATTTCCTGTTCGGGAGGGTGGCTCTCGAAGGCGCCCGCCATGATGGAAAGCAGCGCCGGTTCACCGCTTTCGGCGATCCCGAGCAGGATTTCAGCGTTGGCGTTCTCCGGATACAGGAACAGGACCAGGGCTCCCCGCCCCCGGACATCGATGCCCGGATCGGCAAGCCAGTCGCGGGCCATCCGGCGCGCCGTTTCGCCCCCGCCCTTCAGGGCGTCCAGGATGTCGGCGGCGCCGTCGGCGCTGGCGGACAGCAACGCGCGCAATAGTCCGCCGACGCGCTCCTCCTCCTGCCTCTGGTCCGCCAGCACGGTCATCCGGGCCACGGTCAGTGACCCGGCGACGACCGACACCGCCAGCAGCAGGCCCATGGCCCAGGCCGAGGCCGCCGCCGGTTTTCTCCGCACCCACTTGATGGCGGTTTCCAGCGCGCCGGGGGGACGCGCCGAAACCGGGCGGCCTTCGAGGAAGGCCTCGAGGTCGGCGGCCAGCGCCAGCCCGTCGCGATACCTGCCGGATGATTCCTTCGACAGGCACTTGAGGCAAACCTGTTCCAGGTCGCGCGAGCAGGAAGGCACCAGCACGCAGGGAGAAACCGGCTCGTCCCTCAGCAATTGGGCCACCACCTCGGCCACGGCGGCCCCCTGGAAGGGAACGCGGCCGGTGATCAGTTCGTAAAGGATCACGCCCAGCGCGTGGACATCGGCGGCAGGGCCCACCTGGCCTCCGCGCTCCGCCTGCTCGGGCGCCATGTATAGGGGCGTGCCGACAAGCTCGGCGGAAAGCTCCAGCGGACCGTCGCCCATGATCCTGGCCAGGCCGAGGTCGCCGATCCGGAGATCGTCGTGGCCAGGGCAGTCTCCCGGGAGCCGTTCTCGCGTGAGCAGGATGTTGCCGGGCTTGAGGTCGCGGTGAACCATTCCCTCGGCATGGGCCAGTCCCATCGACCGGGCCAGCGCCAGCGTGATTCCCGCGGCCTGCCTCGGGGCCAGCGCGCGGCGCGCCACCCAACCGGCGAGGGTGCCACCGGCGCAGTACTCCATCGCCAGCCATGGCCCCCGAGGCGATTTACCGGCGGAGAACAACCGGACGAATCCACCGGCCTTCAGGTTGGCCTGAACCCTGGCCTCGGCCTCGAGGCCTTCGGCTTCCCCGGCGCCGTCCCCGCGTCCGGCGCGCAGCACCTTGAGCGCCACTTCCCGGCCGGTTCCCTCCTCGCGGGCCAGGAACACGCTGCCGTTGGATCCGGCCCCCAACAACCTGAGCACCTCGAACGAGCCGACGCGCCCGCCCTGAAGGATCGACTCGTTGAGACCGGCACCCGCTTCGCGCGGCCGGGTTGCCGCGGGATCTTCGCCGGGCAAACTTGCCTCGCCAGCATGCCGGGTGATTCCGACCCTGCGGGTCTCGGGGTTGTGGGAGCTTTGGCCGGGATTTCCGCTGTCCGCCATCGGAGGGCCGCCCGCGATTTCAATGGATTTTAATGTCAACATACCAGTCCGGAACCTACCGACGAGAAGGTTCTTCCCGGCAACCCACACATTTCTAAAATTGAATGAAATGGCCGCCTTGGCCAGCGCGACCGTCACGACCCGCATCTCCCGACCCGACAGCCGCCAATCGCACCACCCGGTGGCGCCCCGCATGGCGAAGTCGGGCCCCGCTTCCGATGGGAAGGGGAGTGGAAGGCCCGGGGATGGAGTCCCTCATGTCCAGCATGGTTCCGAATCGACGGACGGCGATGCAGGTTCTCGGCGCCGCCGCGACCCTGCCCGCCATGCAGGGCCAAGCCTTGGGCAAGCCCAGGCCCGACGGCGGCATCCGGGGCAAGATGTCCGGCGCCAGGGCCCTGGTGGAAACCCTCATCACCGAGGGAACCGGGTGCGTGTACGGCATACCGGGCGCCCAGGAAAACGAGTTCTGGGACGCGATGAAGCAGGCGGGACTCCCCTACCTGCTCAGCACGCATGAGTATGGCGCCGCCTGCATGGCCGACGGCTATGCCCGCAGCACCGGCAGGCCGGGAGTCTTGGCCGTGGTTCCCGGGCCGGGCGTCACCAACGCGGCGACCGGCCTGGGAGAGGCCCTGCTCGACAGCGTGCCCATGGTGGCGCTGGTGGGCGATGTGGCCCGGGGGGAAAAATACCGCCCCTTCCAGGTGCATGAGATTCCCGCCCACCTTGTCCTGGAGGGCGTCACCAAGAAGGTGCTCCACTGCCCCGATGCCGGCAGGATCCCGGCGGTGGTTCGCGAGGCGTTCCGCCTGTCGATGGATGGGGAACCGGGCCCCGTTGGCGTGATGATCCCGTACACGCAACTGGTCGACTCGCACCGCTACGACGAACCCGGCCCGCTGCCCCGAGCCCTGGCCTGGGACCAGGAAGGCTTCGACCGCGCCGTGGCCTGCCTGTCGGACCGCCGGTGCCGCGTGGGCCTGTTCGTGGGCCAGGGATGCCTCGACCACGCTCCCTTGGTGGCCCGCGCCGCCGAGATGCTGCAGGCCCCCGTCGCCACCACGGTTTCGGGCAAGGGCGCCATCGACTCGTTCCATCCGCTTTCGGTCGGGTGGGGATACGGCGCCGCGGCGAGCGCCGTCGCCGAGAAGGCCTTCGCCAAGCTCGACATCGTGCTGGCCATCAGCGCGCGCTACAGCGAGGTGTCCACGGGTTTCTACTCCATTCCCGAGCACAAGTGCGTGATCCAGGTGGACAGCAGCGCCGACAACATCGGCCAGGTGGTGAAGGTGGCCGCCGGGGTGAATGCCGACGCCGGGCTGTTTCTCGATCGCCTGCTGGCCGAAGAAGGCCGCCTGGCCAGGCCATTCAACGCGCACCTGCACAACGACATCGCCAAGTGGAGGCATCAGCAGGAGAAGGAGTTCCAAACCCGGCACGCCCGCCGCAAGCAGGCGGGCGTCGACCCCATGGACCTCGTGCTGGCGCTGCGCGAACGCAGGGCCTGCGACTCGCTCATGTTCGTGGATGTCACCATCTCCGAGCACTGGGCCGCCGAGGCCGTCCATGCGCGCCAGCCCCGCACCTACTTCAACCCCACCGACAACCAGGGGATGGGATGGTCGATCCCCGCGGCGATCGGGGCGGCGCGGGTGAACCCCGGAAGGCAGGTCTTCACGCTCACGGGAGACGGCTGCTTCCTGATGGCCGGGCAGGAAATCTCCACCGCCGCGCGCGAGAACCTGCCCGTGGCGTTCTTCATCATCGACGACCACGCCTACCACTACATGCAGGCGCTGCAGCAAAAGGCGTACGACCGCACCACGGCGACCCGACTGGCCCGCCTCGACTACGAGGCCCTGGCCCGGGGATATGGCGTGGGCTACATGGAGATCGGGCCCGCCGACAACCTGCACGCGGCGGTGGATGCCGCCCTGGCCGGCCAAGGCCCCCTCTTGGTGCGCGTGGTGGCCGAGTACACCGACCGCCCGGTCCGCTGGCTCGACGCCACCCGCAAGCGCTATATCAGCGAGCTTTCCGTGGCCCAGAAGACGCGGTTCCTGACCCGCCTCGGCTCAAGGGCCCTGCAACTGCGCGACCGCAGCGACTGACCCCCGGTGCCGCCATGCCACCCGTCATTGTCGTCGGCGCCGGGCTAGCGGGCCTCAACTGCGCCCGCATCCTAAGGCGAGCGGGCAGGCGCGTGCTGCTGCTGGAGGCCGGCGACCGCGTGGGCGGCCTCGTCGCCACCGACACCGCGCGCGGCCACCGGATCGACCGCGGCTTCCAGGTGCTGCAGGCGGCCTACCCGGAGGCGAACGCCGCGCTGCATTACGGCAGCCTCCGCCTGCGCCCTTTCTATCCAGGCGCCTTGCTCCGCCACCAGGGCCGCTGGCGACTCTTCGCCGACCCGTGGCGCCGGCCGGTCGCCTCCCTGGCATCCCTGTTCGGCGGCCCCGGCGGGCTGATGGACAGGTTGCGGGTGGGCTGGCTGCGCCTCGGCGTCTCGGCGGAAAGGCTCGACCGGCTGCTTTCACGGCCCGACATGGCCACCGGCGACATGCTCCGGAAAGTCGGCTTCTCCGACGAATTCATATCCGGATTTTTCAGGCCCCTTTTTGCCGGTATTTTCCTCGAACCCGGCCTGGCCACCTCGAGGAGGGTGTTCGACTTCGTCTTCCGCATGATGGCGCTGGGCCCCGTGTGCCTGCCCGAGGGGGGAATGGGAAAGATTTCCTCGCAGTTGGCGATGAACCTGCCCCGCCAGTCGATTTGGCTACAATCGCCCGTCGGTTCCGTCGAGGCGGGGGGCGTCAGGCTGGCAAGCGGGCGCTGGCTCGACGCCGGGGCCGTGGTCGTGGCGTGCGCGATTCCATCGCTCACCGGATTGCCGGAAAGGCGGTGGCTGCCCGTCACCCAGGTGGCGTTCACGGTGGAGAAATCGCCTTTGTCGCTGCCGATACTGGCGCTCAATGGGGATGGGACCGGGCCCGTCAACCATTTGGCGGTTCCCAGCCTGGTGGCACCGGGTTACGCGCCACCGGGCCGGCACCTCGTCTCGGCGAATGTCGTGGGGGAACGGGCCGGGGACGACGACGCGCGGTTGCTGCCGGCGGTGGCTCGGCAGATGGCCGAGTGGTTTGGTCCGCAAGCCGCCTCATGGGAGGTGATCGCGGTTCACCGCGTCCTGAAGGCGTTGCCCGCGCAATACCCCGGATCAGGAGATGAGGATGGCGAGGGAACAATGGTGCGGGGGGTAAGGGTTCTCCGCGCGGGCGGACATCCGGCCTCCATCCATGGGGCCCTGAGGGCCGGCCGATTGGCCGCCGAGGCGATCCTTGGGAAAACGCGTTAGGGCCAAAAAACGGTCCCCGGATTTCCGGGGACCGCATCATCAACAAGGTTGTCGGGAATGAATCCCGTTCTTGAATGATTAGGGAAGGTTCACCGGTTCGCCGCCGGCCTTGGAACCGGCCGCGGCGTAGGCGAGGGGAGTCACGCTACTGGAAAGAAACCTTACAGATGCGTCACTCAGGAGGAAATTGGCTCCCCCGGAGTGCGAACTGTTGAAAGCCAAGTCCATTGTTGCAACGGTCGTACTGTTGATAGGGTATACCGTGCCGTTAAGGCCGCCGGTAACACGGAAATAGTTGTGTTGCCGTCCGCCAGAAACCGTCGCGGTAATGTACGGATTGCCGCCGGCCCAAATTGGGGTATTGGCAGCCGTGAGACCATAGTTTGTGCTTCGGAGTTGGCCAGCAACTTCACCAAGAAGGATTGTGTTGCTGGTGCCATCGGTGATGGAGGCGATGTTGTTGGCCCAGCTTTGGGTGGGATTGTTGGCCTGGACAAGAACTCCATTTTGAATGCTACCGTCTGCGGTAGCGAAGTTGATGGCGGCAATAGGGTTTGCCGACATGTTGATTCCGTTACCCATGCAGGCAAGGTAATTGGTTTTGCCAAATCCCGCATTCCTGGTGGTGGCAGCCCACGCATCGCTTGGGCACATGAAGGTCTTGATGGGGGTTTTGGCCGCAGGGTAGGCCGCGCTTGTTCCCGCTCCATTAATGATGGCACTACGCCCCGCCACGGCGGCATCAGCAGTGAAAGGAGTAGTGGGTCCGAAAGAGTTGGCGCCACCGCCGGGAATGAAGATGGCAACGGAAGCGTCCGCTGAAGTAATGGCCGTGTAAAGAGCGGTTTGCTCGATATACGGAAGGGCTGTCACGCCCCAACCCCATTGACGGCTAAGGGTTCCAGGTTCACCCACGGGAAACTTCTGGTAGACATCGTGGTACGCCTGCAGGGCGATGCCAAACTGCTTGAGGTTGTTGCTGCAGCTCATGCGGTTGGCCGCTTCGCGCACCTTCTGCACGGCTGGCACCAAGAGGCCGATGAGCACGGCGATGATCGCGATCACCACCAGCAACTCAATCAATGTGAAACCTTTACGGTTTCCTTTCCCGAGTCTCACAGACATGACAAAAACTCCATTAGGATAATGTTAAGATGTGAGGACGACTTGTACTTTAAAATCTTTAAATGAGATAATCAACAGGCTTATGAAAAAAATGTGAAACATGAATCAGCTCTCATGAAACTGAAGGATGAAAAGATTGTCTCATAAATTAGAAAACACGAATTATTGAGCTTGAATTCTAGCCATATTCAAGGTGCAAGAATGCCATGAACCAGAAAATCCCGCCTTATCCATCCATGGCGTGGTTGTTGACGCTGGCGTTTTTCATGGCTAGCTCAGCCTGGGGCTGCGATTCCCTTCCAGCTGACTTTCGCCCGCCGCATCCGCTGGCGCCCTCCCTGCCCCAATTGTCCGACGCCGCGGAGGACGATCTCGACGCCCTCATCGACCGCTTCATGCTCTTTGACATCGGCAAGCTGCCCGGGCCCGCCGGCCTCAAGGCCCAAAAGGATTTCGAGGCCCTTGGCCCGGAGGCCATCCCCGCCCTGCTCCGCGGCCTTTCTCGATCCGCCCGCCTCGACCACGACTGCCCGGTCACCGTCATCGCCAAGAAACTCAGGCTAACCCTGCTGGCCAGCACCGACAGGAAACTCCTCGAATTCGCCCGCGATGAATCCGAATCGGTCGACCTGCGCAAGCACCGGGGCGTCGTCACCGCCCTTCGGGTGGCCATCACGGCCCACCTGGCCAAGCTCGACAGGGCCGGGACGCCCCAGCCACCCCCCTACCGCGACCCCAGGCTGGCCAAGCTTTCGCCAGACGAGATCAGGCGCGGGCTTGCCGCCAACCCCTCCGACGCCGACCTTGCCCACACGCTGCTCGGCGAATTGGCCAGCCGCGACGACCAGGCCGCCTTCGAGGTGCTCGTCATCGGGGCAGGCAGCACCTACCCCAACACCCGGCAGGTGGGCCGCAAGCACCTGCTCGACTGGGTTTCAAAGCGGCCCCGGCCCGAGATCAACCGCCTGCTGTCGCATGAGCAATCCGAAGCGCGCCGGGCGGCCGGGCTGGCATTGCTGGCCGGCGGCAAGGCCGCGGGCGAACCGGCCATCGCTCTCTTGAAGGATCCGGTGCCAGCCGTCAGGGAAGCCATTCATGCCGAACTGGTCCGCATGGCCCGGAAAGACCTGGCCGCCCCCGGGGACACGCCCGAAAGCCAGGCCCGCGCGGCGGATGCATGGAAGGCATGGTGGATGGGCCGGTGAAGCGACGCGCTGGCATCTCCCGAAAATGAAGGTAATATTCCAGAATCACTCCTCGGCACCGGTTTCTGGGGCCTTACATGAAATCCAACCGACGCGCCTTCCTCCAAGTGGCCGGTTCCTCATTCCTTGGCCTGGGCGCCGGCCACGCCAAATCGATCGAATCCCCAAAAAGCGTGATCCTGGTCCTGCTGACGGGCGGCGCCAGCCAGTTGGATTCCTTCGACCCCAAGCCCGAGGCGCCCGCGGAAATCCGCGGCGAGTTTGGCACCATCCCCACCACCCTTCCCGGCGCGCGCCTGTGCGAACACCTGCCGCTGCTGGCCGCGCGCATGCGCCACTGGGCGTTGGTAAGGTCGCTTTCCCACGGGGAAAATGGACACCTGCCGGGAACGCACCGCCTGCTCACCGGCAGTCCGATGCCGGTGCAGCGCGGCACCGACCTCGACAATGTGCTCTCAAGGCGCGACTGGCCGTGTTACGGCGCCGCGGTCTCGCATATCAGGAAGTCGGATAGCGGCGTGCCCGCCGGGGTGACCTTGCCGCACGGGCTCATCGAGGGCTCGCTGACATGGCCCGGCCAGCACGCTGGCTTCCTGGGGCCGGCGCATGATCCGCTGCTGGTGACGCAGGATCCCAACCGGCCCGACTTCCGCTTCGACACCCTCGAACCGCACGCGTCGGTGGGTGCCGAGCGGCTTTCGGAAAGGCAGGCCCTTTTGGGCAGCATCAGCCATGCCACCGATGCCCGGCCCCATCACGAGACGGCGTTCCGGATGCTGGGAGCCAGCCAGGTGGCCCGGGCCTTCCGCGTCGGTTCGGAGCCGGAACGCACCCGCGACCGCTACGGACGCACCAGTTTCGGTCAAACCCTGCTCCTGGCCAGGCGCCTTGTCAAGGCGGGGGTGAGCGTCGTGCAGGCCAACATGGGCATCGTGCAAAGCTGGGACACCCACAGCGACAACTGGGGCCGGCTGAAAACCCGGCTTCTGCCCTGGCTCGACCAGGGACTCGCCGCCCTAATCGACGACCTAGCCGACGAGGGCGGGCTCGAAAGCACCCTGGTGGCGGTGGTTGGGGAGTTCGGCCGCACCCCCAAGGTTTCCAGCCTTCCGGGGCAGCCCAAGCCCGGCCGCGACCACTGGGCCGCCTGTTATTCCGGGTTGTTCGCCGGGGCCGGGGTTCGGGGCGGCCAGGTGATCGGCAAGTCCGACAGCAAGGCGGCTTACCCGGTGACGACGGCCTACACCCCCTACGACATCGGCGCGACCATCTACCAGGTGCTCGGGATCGACCCGCACACGGAGATTGTCGACAGCCTGTCGCGGCCGATGGCCATCAACCGCGGAAAGCCGATGGAGATCCTTTTCCGGGGGGCCTGATTGTTGCGCGCCGGGTGGCGCCGGAAGCCCCGTCCCGTGTACCGTGGCGACAGCATGTCGCCCCCGCGCGCCGGAGTGATTTCGTTGAGTGACAAGCCTGCCACTGCCTGGTCCCGAACGGCCACGATCTTCGGCCTCGCCGTCGCCGCCTGCGTGATCGACCTGGTTTCCAAGGAGGTGGTGTTCGCCCGCCTGAGCGAGGGTTTGGAAAACCGCTCATGGGTGACCCTTGTCGCCCTTGGCGCGCCGGGAACCATGGAACCTGTGCCGGGGTTCCACCTCGACATCGCGTTCTCACGCGACGAATCGGGTCGGGTGGTGCCGTTCGTCAACCATGGCGCGCTCTTCGGCATGGGCGGATCGCAGTGGTGGGGCAACGCCTTCTTCACGATCATCAGCCTGGCCGCGGCGGTGGGGATCGGCATCTGGGTGACGCTGATGCGCAAGGCACCTGAATGGATCCTTGCCGTGGCGTTGGGCCTGATCCTGGGCGGCACGGTGGGCAACCTTCACGACCGGGTGATCCACGGCGGCGTGCGCGACTTCCTGCACTGGAACTACCTGTTCGACTGGCCCGTTTTCAACATGGCCGATGTGTTCCTGGTGACCGGCGCGGGCCTCCTCCTGCTTCATGTGAGCATCATGCCGGGAGAAGCGGCGGAGGCCGCGAAGGAGCCATCCGCGGGGGCATCCCCATGATTGAAACCAGCCCGGTCACTCCGGTGCTTCGCGCCACCGTTGGGGGCTCTTTCGTTTCTGTTATGGCTCATGTATTTGTTCCTTGATCGACTCGCCCCTCCCTGACATTCAACAACCTGGCGCCAGTTCAGAGGCCGCTCGCGGCGTTCGAGACTTGAAGGGCACGAAAGGGCTAACAGGATGGTGGCGGGTACTGGGGTCTTGAGCAGCTCAGTTATTTAAAGTTTGCTTTAACTTATGTATTTGAAAATGGCTCGAGGGCTCAACGCGACCCTGTTGACCCTGAAACACAGGCATTTTCTTTCCATCCCCGGCTTGAAAATCGGCCAACCCGACCTGAAATCATGCCGGTCAGCATGTTGGTCAGGGCGATTATTGCCAATTCGAACAGATGAGTTCGGCATGCCACTTGTGCGCAGCCCGGGAAAACCAGATTATCGCTACTTGTCCTTTTCATTTTGGAATTGAATCCCATGACGACCCGACTCGCCTCCTGCCTCAGCCTGGCCCTGATCGCCGCGACCTTCGCCGCCGCGGGTGACTTCTCCATCAAGGGTCCCGACAAGGACATCGCCGAGGTGGTCATCCGGGTTCCCGCTGGCAAGGACACCCCGGCAACGGCCAACGCCGTGGAACTATCGCCAGGGGGCATGGTTCCCGCCCAGTTGGAGGGACGGGATTCGGGCCCGGAAAAGCAACTGGTCTTCGTGGTTCCCGCGATCAAGGCCGGGCAGGATATTAAGGTGAAGCCCGTCACCATCAACCATGTGGCGGCGCCCCCGGCCTTCAAGTTCTCCGAATCGAAGGACGGCTTCCCCGAGCTGGCGATCGAATCGGCCGCGGGCAAGCGAACCATCCTCCAGTATTTCAATCCCAAGAGGGATCCCGCCGACCACTACTACACCTTCAAGCCGTTCCACAACCTGTTCGACCCTTCCGAAGGCAAGGTGATGCTCACCAACAGCTCGGCGAAGTCGGCCAAGGACGGGCAGTTTCCCCACCACAGGGGATTGTTCTTCGGGTTCAACCGGATCAGCTACGAAGGCGCCGACGGCAAGAAAAAAACCGCCGACATCTGGCACGGAACGGCCAATGTCTACTCCGAGCATGAGAAAATGCTGTCGACCGAGGCCGGACAGGTTGCCGGAACCCACCGCGCCCTCATCTCGTGGCATGGCGGCGACGGCAAGGTGTTCGCCGAGGAAACCCGCGAGGTGACGGCCTACAACGCCCCGGGCGGCACGCTCCTCGACTGGAGCACCGTCCTGGTTTCCAAGGCCGGCATCGTGCGCCTTGACGGCGACCCCCAGCACGCCGGCTTCCATTTCCGCGCCCACCAGGAGGTGGCCAAGAACGGCAAGGCCCAAACCTACTACCTCCGGCCCGACGGCAAAGGCAAGAACGGCGAGACCCGCAACTGGGACGCCAAGGGCCGCGACCCCAAGGCCGTGAACCTGCCATGGAACGCCATGAGCTTCGTGGTCGGGGACAAGCGCCACACCGCCTTGCGCGTCAACCATCCCTCCAACCCGGGGGAGACCCGGGGCAGCGAGCGGGAGTATGGGCGCTTCGGGGATTACTTCGAGTACGACCTGACGCCTGAAAAGCCTCTCAAGCTTCGCTACAGGGTCTGGGTGCAGCCGGGCGAAATGACCATGCCGCAATGCGAGGCGATCGCGCGGGCGTTCGTGTCGCCGCCCAAGGCGGAGTGACTGGTCCCCGGCGACTTCATGCCCCTTCTTTGCCAAGGTGGGGGCGCCCGTCAAGCCTCGATCCCTGAACTAAGCCGGAGGTTCATCAGCTTTCCGGCTTCGGGAGCCCAGTTCCGCCACCGCGTTTCCCAAGAGCACGAGCGCGCCGCCCGCGACAAGGGGCGCCGTGAGCGCGTCGTGGCCGATCAGGCAGGAAAAGAAAGTCGAGAATACCGGTTCCAAAAGGTAAATCAGCCCGGCGCGGGTGGCATCGAGGCGCGGCTGGCAGAGGTTCATCCACCAGAAGCCCCACAGCGTGGGCAGGCCGACAAGCAGCGCCAGGTCGAGGGCGACCCACGGGTCGGAAAGCGTGGCGGCGAGAAAACCGCCGGTCTCGGTCCAGCCGACGGCGGGTGCCATCGCCAGCGACGCCGCCAGCGTGAGCGTGGCGATGGCCAGGAAAAACCCGGCCGTCAGGCGGCCGGCGTCAGCGCCCCGACCGAGCCTGTCGAGCACCACGATCTGCGCGGCGAACATCACCGATGCCGCCAGCGTAAGCCATTCCCCGGCCCCAAGCCTCCAGCCGCCCTCCACGAGCAGCACGCCGCCGGCAAGGCTGAGAGCCAGGCCGACGAGGTTGGCCCGACCGACAGGCGCGCCCGTGGCCACGAACGCCAGCACCGGAACCCACAGGCTGGCCAGGCCGGTGAAGAAGGCGCACAGTGCGGGGGTGGTGAAGGCCAGGCCCCACAGTTGCAGGAACAGTCCCAGGCCCATCGCCACGCCGACCAGGGCGCCGGCCATCCAGCCATGGCCCGGCTTTGCCCGGGCCACCATCAGCCCGAATACGGTGAAGCCCGCCGTCATGCGGATCACCATCAGCAGCAGCGAGGCGAGCGACTGGCGGAGGAGATCATCCCCGGTCCACTCGCGGGCGCGAACCTGCCAATTGCGCATCAGCGAAAACGAGAGGCCCCAGAATACCGTCACGATTCCCAGCCCGATGGCGGGATGGCGGGTGGCGAAGGCGGCAAGCATGAATCAGCGGAAGCCCGCGGCTTCGCGGCGGAGCGACTCGATGCCGTTGACCAGTTCCTGGATGTGCTCGCGGCCCATGCGGCCCCCCGCGGCGATGCGCACCTGGGAGCGGGCGTCAATGACAACGAGGTTGGGAACACCCGCCGCCATGCCGAACGACTGGCGCATCGAGTCCTCGCAGTCGAGCCAGACGGGGCAGTCGGGGCTGGCCTTGCGGAACTCGCCGCGCAGGATCCCGCGGACAAGCGACGGAACCTTGCCGATCACCGCCACGGGCACGGCATGCACATCCGGGCAACGGGCGCCGGCGGGGAGTTCGGCGATGGCCAGCGGCGGGGCCTTGCGGGCCTGGGAGGCGGGCAGGTTGCGGGCCTGCGGATGGAACGACAGGTGTAGCGACTCGCCGATGAGCTTGTTCTGCTCGGCGCTTTCCCGGTCTCCATAAATGAGAACGAGGATGTCGCCCTGGAACCCGGTGAGCTTGTGGGGGCGCTCGAACTGGTCTTCAAAGGCCAACGCGGGCGCGGGCGCGGGCTTGAGTGAAACCACGCGGGCTTCGGGCGACTGAGCCGACGCGCTTGCGCCCCACGCGAACACCAGGGCCAATACCACGCTCCAAGCCTTCCGGACTCTCATGGGATCCCCCGGGGTTGGCGGCCGGCCGGGCGACGGGTGAGGAACGCCATGGCCACGACAAGGAACACGAAGCTGTAGGCGTAAACAACGGCGGCGCAGAGCGCGGCGCGGCCGATGCCGGCGCCTTGCCAGGTGGCTGCCTCGAGTCCGCGCAGGGCCCAGGCGGTCGGCATGATCCAGCCGAGGTCGCGCACCCACCAAGGCAGCAGGAACGCCGGCAGCCAAAGGCCTCCCACCAACGAGACCGCGAGGATGACGAGGATGGCGATGCTGCGCGCCCTCCCCTCGCTTCTGCCGAGGCTCGCCACCAACAGGCCGCACGACGCCGCCAGGCATGAAACGGCCAGGGCCACCAGTATCAGGCCCGCGATCGAACCCTTGACGGGAACGCCGAACACAAGCCAGGCGCATCCCAGCGTGAAGGCGATCTGCATGAGGGCGATGACCATCGTGGCGAGGGCGCGACCGGCGATGATGGCCGTGGGGGAGGCCGGCGAGGAGGCCAGCCGGCGCCAGACGCCGCCGGCGCGCTCGCGCAGAAGCAGCAGGCCGCAATCCATTCCCATGAACAGGAGGTACTGAAGCGTCATGCCGCAGAAACTGTGGCCGAAGACGGCGCCATCCTGGTCGGCGGGGGTGGCCGCCTCGCGGACAATCCCGAACCGGTTTTCGAGCATGTCAACCAGGCCGGCGCCGCCCGCCTGCGGCAGGATGGACCGGCCGGCCTCACGCAGGATCGCCTCGGTGGCGATGCCGGCGGCCCAGTTGGCTTCATAAAGGCATCCGGGGGCGTGCCGCATCCGCGGCCTTTGGCCCGGGGCACCGCCTCCGAAGCCCTCCGGCAGGATAAGCACGACCGCCACCTGCTGGGACAGCAGGCAATCCTCGATTTGTGATGCCGACAGCGAGCGGACCGCCAGGTGCCGGTGCCCCCTCAGCGCCTCGGCCACGCCGCCGCACATCGCCGAGCCATCCTCCACGACAAGGCCCATGGCCACCCGTTCGACCTGCCCCCGGCTGCCGTTGCGAAAAATAAAACCGAAGAGCGCGGCCAACGCCACGGGAACCAGGAATGCCAGCATCGCCCCGCGCCAATCGGCCCGGAAGAGCATGAGGTCCTTGACGGCGACATCGCGCGCCACGCGGAACCAGGAAAACATCTCAGGCCGCCTCCGCCCGTCGGGCCGAAGGTGGTGGAATCCGTGTGGAATTGTCGGACACCATGGATGTGCGCATGATCTCCTCGAGCACCGTGGGGGCCTGTTCGCCGGTGAAATAGCCGGTCCGCGAGCGATACTGCCGGGTCAGGTCGTCGAGGGTTCCCTCCATGGCCAGGCGGCCCTCCCGGAGGATGGCGACGCGGTCGCACAGGGCCTGGGCCTCGTCGAGATGATGGGTGGCCAGCACGACCGCCACTCCCTGTCGCCTGAGCCTGCGGAGGACATCGAAGATGGCATCGCGCGAGGCGATGTCGAGTCCGACGGTCGGTTCGTCGAGGAGCATCAGGCAGGGCTGATGGATGAGGGCGCACGCCAGGTTGAGCCGCCGCTTCATGCCGCCCGAGAAAGTGGAGGGGCAACGGTCAGCCTGGTGGGTGAGGTGAACGAAGTCGAGGGCATCGGCGACCCGCTCGCGAAGCTTGTGACCGTGAATTCCCTGGATCCGGCCGAAGAACATGAGGTTGTTGAAGGCGCTCAGTTCCTCGTAAATGGCCAAGTCTTGGGGGACATACCCGATTTTCCGGCGGTACTCGGCGGGTGAGTCATCCTCGGAAACACCATCCACGCGCACCGTTCCGGTGCCGCGGACTCCATGTCCCGCCACGGCGGCCATTGTTGTGCTTTTTCCCGAGCCGTTGGGCCCCAGCAAGGCCAGGATATGGCCGGCGGGCAATTCGAGGTCGAGTTGATCCACCGCGCGCCGGGCACCGTACCAGACCGTGAGTTGGCGGATGCTCAACACGCCTGCTGCCATGGTGCCACCTCTCCCGGCAAAAACCTGATTCCATGCCGTCCCGTTAATGGATCGGGTGCGCGGGCAAGTCAACAGGTTCGTGCCTCTTGGCCGGGGAAATCAAGTGGACTTGGCAAGAGAGGATGCTCTACCAATAACGAATAAGGTCCTTGGCGCGTCATGCCCGGCCCGTCTGGAGTCCCAACATGCCTCGCGTCGTCATCGTTGGAGCCGGTCCCGGAGGCCTTGCCTCGGCCATGCTCCTGGCACGGGCCGGGGCGGATGTCACGATCCTCGAAAGGCAGCCGCATGTGGGCGGCCGCACCAGCAGCCATGGAAGCGGCGGCTACACATTCGACCTGGGCCCGACATTCTTCCTCTACCCCCGCGTGATCGAGGAGATTTTCCGCGCCTGTGGCCATGAACTGCGCGACGAGGTCGAGATGGTCCGCCTCGATCCCCAATACCACCTTGTGTTCGGTGGCGGCGGGTCGATGCGCGCCACCCCCGACATCGCGAGGATGGAACGGGAAATCGCCTCCGTCAGCCCGGCCGACGCCCCGATGTTCCGCCGGTTCATGGAGGAGAACCGGGTCAAGATGGAGCGCTTCCGTCCGGTCTTGGAAAAGCCGTTCCATGGCCTCGGCGATGTCATGACCTGGCCGATGATCCGCCTGCTTCCCCTGTTGAGGCCATGGCTCTCCCTCGACCAGGAACTGGGCCGGTACTTCTCCGACCCCCGCGTGAAGCTGGCCTTCTCGTTCCAGTCGAAATACCTCGGGATGTCGCCGTTCAACTGCCCGAGCCTTTTCTCGATCCTGAGTTTCCTCGAATACGAGAACGGCGTTTTCCACCCGATGGGAGGCTGTGGGGCCGTGAGCCAGGCGATGGCCCGTCTCGCCACCGACGCGGGAGTGAAGATCAGGCTCGGTGAGGCCGTCGAATCGCTCGAGTTTGACGGCCGCAGGATCGTCGCGGCCAACACGGCGCGGGGACGATACGCCTGCGACCGCATGGTGGTGAACGCCGACTTCGCGCACGCCATGACCAAGTTGGTGCCCGACAACATCCGCTCGAACTGGAACAACAAGAAGATCGAGTCCCGCCGCTACTCCTGCTCGACCTTCATGCTCTACCTCGGGGTGGAGGGCACATTCCCCGATGTCGAGCACCACACCATCTACATGTCCCGCGACTACGAGTCGAACCTCGGCGACATCGAGTCGAGGCATCGTCTTTCGGAAGACCCCTCGTTTTATGTCCACAATCCCAGCCGCATCGACCCATCGCTGGCCCCGCGCGGCCACAGTTCGCTTTACATCCTGGTGCCGGTGAGCCACCAGCACGCGAACATCGACTGGCAAACCGAGGCGCCCCGGTTCCGGGAGAAGGTTCTCGATCAGGTCCGCCGGATCGGCCTGCCTGACCTGCGACCGCTCATCCGCCATGAACGGATGATCACGCCTCCCGATTGGGAAAACGGCCACGCCATCTACCGCGGCGCCACCTTCAACCTGGCCCACAACCTTGGTCAGATGCTGCACCTGCGTCCGGGCAACCGCTTCGCCGACCTCGAGGGTGTCTACCTCACGGGCGGCGGAACGCATCCCGGCAGCGGCCTGCCGGTGATCTACGAGTCGGCGCGCATCAGCAGCAGGCTCCTGCTCCAGGACATCGGGCTTCCGTATGATCACTGCGTGGCCGAGGACACGGGGGCCCGTCCCTCGAACCTGCTGGGCCGTTTGTTCGCCGCGCGGGAATCCCGCGGTGAAAAGCACCAGATGACGGCTTGACGCCGCGGCCACGGGAGAGAATCCGCATGGGACAGTCGTCTGGCAAGAGCGTCGCCGTGGTGGGCTCGGGCCTCGGGGGCCTCGCTGCGGCATGCACCCTCGCCGCCCGCGGCCACGATGTCACCATCATCGAGAAGAACCCCTGGCTGGGCGGCAAGGCCGCGGTGCTCGAGGCCAACGGCCACCGCTTCGACATGGGGCCTACCATCCTCACCATTCCCTCGGTGCTGAGGCGAATCTTCGGCGAGGCCGGACTGGTGCTCGAGGAGCGCATGGATCTCGTGCGCCTCGACCCCCAGTGGAGGTGCTTCTTCGAGGACGGCGGCGTCCTCGACCTCGCCCAGGACACCGAGGCGATGTCATCCAACCTCGACGCCTTCTCGCCGGGCTCATCGCAGGGCTACAGGAACTTCCTCGCGTTGTCCAAGCGCCTCGACGCCATCAGCCAGCGGTTTTTCTTCTGGAAGCCGATCGGCAATGTCTTCGACATGTTCGAGTGGAAGAACATCCTTAATCCGGCCATGTTGCTCGATGTCATCGCCATGCGCCCCGCCAGCACCGTGGCCGGCACCGTCCGCAAGCATGTCCCCGACCACCGCGTCGCGCAGATGCTCGACCACTTCACCCAGTATGTCGGTTCTTCACCCTACGCTTCGCCCGCCGTGCTTTGCGGCATCGCCCACATGCAGACAGGCGAGGGAGTCTGGTATCCCATGGGTGGAACCGGCGCGGTTCCCAAGGCGCTCGCCCGACTCGCCTCCGAACTGGGCGCCAAGGTCATGACGGGCGTGGAAGTGACGGCGATCAACCAGCACCCCACCGGCGCCGTCAGCGGCGTCACCTTGTCCACCGGCGAGTCGCTGCCGTTTGATGTCGTCGTTTCCAACAGCGATTCGGTGCGCACTCACCGCGAACTGCTCAAGCCCGGCAAGGCGTCGCGCAAGTTCGAGAACCGCCGCTCTTACGAGCCGGCCTGCTCGGGAGTGGTGCTTTATCTCGGCCTCGACAAGCGTTACGAGCATATCGCCCACCACGACTTCGTCTTCTCCCGCGACGCCGAGGAGGAGTTCGACGCCATCTACCACAAGGGGGAACCGGCGCCCGACCCCACCTGCTACCTCTGCGCCCCGGCGATCACCGAACCGGGTGTGGCACCGCCTGGGGGCGAGTCCCTCTATGTGCTGGTGCACACCCCGTACCTGAGGCCGCACCACGACTGGAAGCAGATGTTCCCCAAGTACCGCGAGGTGATCCTTTCCAAGCTCGAGCGAACCGCCGGCATGAAGGATATCCGCGGCCGGATCCGCATGGAGCGCGCGCTCACGCCGCAGGACATCCACGACCGCTACCGCGTCCTCAACGGCGCCATCTACGGGCTTGCCAGCCATGGCCGGCTCAACGGGGCCTTCAAGCCTTCCAACCGCAGCCCGGATGTGCCGGGACTCTACCTGTGCGGGGGCGCGGCCCATCCCGGCCCGGGAATGCCGATGGTGCTGATGTCGGGTTGGATCGCCGGCGACACGGTCGACACCGACCTCCGCGGGTCCAAGCCGCGCGTCGCGGCTCCCGCGACGGCCTGAACCGTGGCCGGCCGCGGACTCCCGACTCGGCAGGCATGGCTTGTCCGCTGGTTCGTGTGGTACTGCCGCGCCTTCCTGCTTCCCAAGTCGTTCACGGCGTTCCGGCTGGCCAAGGCAAGGCCCGCCCCCGCACCACCCATCGAAACGGCGCTGGTGCTCGTGTGCAACCATCCGTCGTGGTGGGACCCCATCCTGTGCGCGCAGTTGAGCCCGCGATGGGCCACCAGGGCCGACTACTGCCCCATCGACTCCAAAGCCCTGGCCGCCTATCCCCTCCTGCGCCGGCTTGGCTTCTTCCCGGTGGAACCGGGGTCTCCCCGCTCGGCGCGCGAGTTCCTCGAGACGGGCCACTCCATCCTCGCCGGGGCCGGCACCGCCCTGTGGATCACCGCCCAGGGGGAGTTCACCGATCCGCGAAGGCGCCCCGTGGAACTGCGCGCCGGCCTGGGCCACCTTCTGCGACGGGGCGGCAGGTGCGTGGTGGTGCCCCTGGCGCTGGAGTACCCGTTCTGGAACGAGAGGCTGCCCGAGGCGCTGGCCATGTTCGGCGAACCGCTGGAGGTGACCGACGGCAAGTCGCGTTCGGCCGACGAATGGACAATTTTGATCGCCAAAAGCCTTGAAAAGACCATGGATGAGCTGGCTGAACTGGCCGAATCCCGCGACGCCGGGGCGTTCGAGACGGTGGTGGCCGGGCGAACCGGCGTGGGCGGCGTTTACGACTGGATCCGTCAGATTTGGGCGGCGTGCCGGGGAAAACGGTTCCACGCGGGCCACGACGCCGGCCGGAGGAACGCCTGACATGGATCCCCTCGCCTGGGCCGCCCTGGCCTGCCTGCCCTTCGCGGCGCTGCCCGCGCTTGTTTTCCTTGGCAACCTTCGAGCCTACAGGCCGCCTCCAGCCCCCTCGGGCGGCCTGCCATCCGTGTCGGTGCTGATTCCCGCGCGGAACGAGGAAAAGGCCATCGCCGAGGCCATCGGCGCCGCGTTGGCCGCCGCCGGCGGAATTGAGGTGGAGATTGTCGCCCTGGATGACGGCTCCACCGACCAGACCCCGGAGATTGTGCGCGGCCTGGCGCGCGCCGATTCCCGCGTGCGGCTCGAGCAGGCTCCGCCATTGCCGGCCGGCTGGTGCGGCAAGCAGCATGCCTGCCATGTGCTCGCCTCGCGGGCCCGCCACGACCTCCTGCTGTTCCAGGATGCCGATGTGCGGCTGGAACCCGAAGCGATCGGGCGGTTGGCCGGCTTCCTGCGCGACTCGGGAGCCGACCTCGTCAGCGGCGTGCCCCGGCAGCAGACCGGAACCATCCTTGAGATGATCCTGATCCCCATGATCCATTTCGTGCTGCTGGGCTTCCTGCCCGTCAGCCGCATGCGGCAAAGCCGCAGCCCGGCATTCTCGGCGGGGTGCGGCCAGTTGTTCCTGGCCACGCGCGAGGGCTATGAGAGGGCCGGCGGGCACGCGGCCATCCGCGAGACGCTGCACGACGGCATCCGCCTGCCGCGGGCGTTCCGGCGGGCCGGCCTGGCCACCGACCTCTGCGACGCCACGCCTCTGGCCCGCTGCCGCATGTACGAGGGGGCCATGGCCACCTGGAAGGGGCTGGGCAAGAACGCCACCGAAGGCCTTGGCAGCCCGGGAATGATTGTGCCGGCGACGATTTTCTTGCTGGCGGGCCAAGTGGCGCCGTTCGCGGTCATGGCCGCCGCCGTCGCCCAAGGGTCGCCGTGGCCGGCCCTGGCCCTCTCGGGGGCCGGCATGGCCCTGGCCTGGCTGCCAAGGTTCACCGCGGCGATTGCCTACCGCCAAAGCCCCTTGGGCGCCCTGCTGCATCCATGCGGTGTCATTCTGCTTCTTGTCATCCAGTGGCAGGCCATGGTTCGCAAGCAATTGGGACTGGGTTCATCCTGGCGGGGCAGGACCTACCCGGCGTGAACGCAAAGGCCTCATTGGGCTGACGCCCGCCATTGCCGCCAGCGCGCCCCATTACTTGCTGGTCGCCCTGATCGTTTCCAGCAGGTTGGCCATCTCCTTGGCGCGACCGGGTTCCCGCGCGATGCGATTGTCGGTTTCGCCTGGATCTTCCTTCAGGTTAAACAACTGGCCCTTGGCGGCATTGCCGCTTTCGGTGTTCGTGTTGGGAAACCTGGCGGGCCCGTTCCTGGGCTCGATGTATTTCCAAGGTCCCTTGCGCACCGCCAGGCCGCCCGCCTGCTGCACGAGGATTTCCCTACCCGATCGGTCGGTTCCCAGAAGCGCCCGTGAATGATCGAGTCCATCGGGCGTGGCACCTTTTGGAACCTTGGCGCCGCAGAGGGCCGCGAGGCTGGCCAGCATGTCGATTTGGCTGAATGTGGCATCGCTGACGGCGCCGGCGGCGATCGCCGAGGGCCAGCGAACCAGGAAAGGAACCCTCGTGCCCCCCTCGAAAAGGCTCGACTTTCCACCCCGCCAAGGACCGGCGGGCTTGTGGGCGCCGAGCTTTTCCACGGCGTCATCCTTGTAGCCGTCGTCGAGCACCGGGCCATTGTCGCTGGTGAGGATCACCATGGTGTCGCGCGCCAGGCCGAGGCGGTCGAGCGCGCCCAGCACCTTGCCCACGGTGTCATCGAACTCGAGGATGCAGTCGCCACGGGGGCCCATGCCCGACTTGCCGGCGAACCTCGGATGCGGAACCCGCGGCACATGGATGTCGTGCGTGGCGAGGAACAGGAAAAACGGCTTGTCCTTTTGGCTTTCAATGAATCCGACGGCGCTTTCGGCGAAGGTGTCGGCCATGGTTTCGTCCGACCACAGCGCCTTGGTGCCACCCTTCATGAAGCCGATGCGGCCGATGCCGTTCACCACCGCCATGTTGTGGCCGTGGCTCCAGTCCATCCGCAGGCTCGCGCGGTCGGAAACTCCCGTGGGCAATCCGGCGAACGGCTTCTTGTAGTCGATGGAGATGGGGTCGGCGGGATCGAGGTTTTTCACAAGGCCGTTTTCCACATACACGCACGGCACGCGGTCGCCCGTGGCGGGCATGATGAACGAGTGGTCGAAGCCAATGTCCCTGGGCCCGGGTGAAATCGCCTTGTTCCAGTCGATGGGGGTTCCCGCGGCGCCGAGGCCGAGGTGCCACTTTCCCACCACCCCGGTGGCGTAACCGGCCGACCGGAGCACCGACGGCAGGGTCGGCCTGCCCGGTTCGATGATGAGGGCGGCGTCACCCGGAAGGATGTTCGTGCCCTTCTTGCGGAAGGCGTATTCCCCGGTCATGAGCGCGTAGCGGGATGGCGTGCAGGTGGCGGCGCACGAATACCCCGCGGTGAGGCGAAGCCCTTCCTTGGCCAGGCGGTCGCAATGAGGAGTGGAAACGGACTTGGCACCCTGGCAGGAAAGGTCGCCGTAGCCGATGTCATCGGCGTAGACCACGACAACGCCGCGGGGCGAAGCCGAAACGGCCAACATCAACAGAAAGGCGGAAAGCATGGCGGCACCTCGGGTCAAGCCGCCATTAGAATGGGAAACACCGGTGGAGGCAAAACAGAATGGGAGGGGTCAGGCGGGTTGTCATCACGGGGGGCCCCTGCGGCGGCAAAACCGTCTGCACGGCCGCAGCCAGACAAGCGCTGGGAAACGATGTCGTCTTGGTACCGGAAGCCAGCACGCTCGTGATGGCCTCCGGATTCCCCCCGCCCGTGGCCGGCATGGGACCCGCCGACCTCGAAACCTGGAGAAAATCGTTTCAGGCGGCGATCCTGTCGACCCAGCGGCACCTCGAGGAAACCTGGGAACACCTGGCCCGGCAGGCTGGAAAGAGGCTCATCCTGTGCGACAGGGGATTCCTCGATGGCGCGGCCTACTGGCCGGGAGGCCGCGATGCCTACCTCGACCACTTCGACCTGAAGCTTGAAACCACCCTGAGCCGCTACGACATCGTCGTGCACCTTGAATCGGTCGCCGTCAATCAACCCGGCCTTTATGGCACAGGAAACAACCTCACCCGGTTCGAAAACGCCGAGGAGGCCAAGCGCGTCGACGCGCGAATCCGCGAGGCCTGGCGCGGCCACCCCACCCACATCCACATCCCCGCCTCGGAAACGATCGACCAAAAGGCGGCGGCCATGGTGGAGGCGCTGAGGCGCGAAACCAAGGCCCCGGGCGCCTAGAGCACCGCCCTTGCCCGGGCAATCCATTCCCGCGCCGTGGCTTCACTGCGGCTTTCGGCGATGATGCGGGCGATCGGTTCGGTGTTGCTGGCCCGCGCCTGGATCCAGCCTTCCGGGCCGTCGAGCCTCAGCCCGTCGCGCGTGTCCGCGGTCCAACCCGGAAACGCCTGTTCCAGCCGGGTGAGAAACCCGGGAAGCGCCTCCCGGTCGAGCGGCACCTTGTCCTTGACGATGGCATAGTCGTGAAACAACCGCGGGAGCACCGATAGCGGCACCTTGTTCCTGGCCATGTGCCCCAGAACCAGGCAAAGGCCCACGAACGGGTCGCGCACCAGTCCCACGCGCGGATCGATCACCCCGCCGTTGCCCTCCCCGCCCAGCACGGCCCCGTGGGCCAGCATGGCATCGGCCACATTCGCTTCGCCGACCGGACTGCGGAAAAACGGACAGCCATGCCGCTCGGCCGCATCCTCGTTCATCCTGCTGGAGGAAAGGTTGGTCACCAGGGGGCCGGGCCTGAACGACAGGAGGAAATCGGCCGCCAGCGCCAGCGTGTATTCCTCTCCGATGTAGCGGCCCTTCTCGTCGAGCAGGGCCAGGCGGTCGGCATCGGGATCCAAAACCGCGCCCAGGTGGCACTTGTTGGCGACGACAAGCCGGCCGATCCCTTCGACATTTTCCCGCGTGGGTTCCGGGGGATGGCGGAAAATCCCGTCGGGTTCGCAATGGACCGGCACGGCGGTGGCGCCGACGGCATGAAGCAGTCGCAACGCCGCCGGGCCGCCCGCGCCGCCGTTGGCATCGACCAGCACGCGAAGCGACGCGACGCGGATCGCGCCGGCGTATCCGTCGGACTCGGCCAGGGATGCGACCTTGGCGATATGCCAGGCGGAGACATCGCGCGCCTCGGAACGGCCGCCGCCGGCATCATGGGCCACCGGGCAGGAAAGTCCGGCCTGGAAGGCCTGTCGAACCTTGGCCCCGGCCGAGGCGCCGAGGACGCGGCCGTCGGCCCCGAAGAACTTCAAGCCATTATAGGGAGCTGGATTGTGGCTTGCCGTGACATGGATGCCCCCGGCGGCGCCAAGCTGCCGCACCGCGTTGCCGGCGACCGGGGTCGCCGCCACGCCGATGTCGATGACATCGCGGCCCCGCGACCGGAGTCCGGCCTGGGCGGCCTGCGACAACCAGGCTCCCGAGGGCCGCCCGTCGGTGCCGACCACGATCGGGCCGGGGGGCAGCGTGTCGGCGAGCGCTCCGGCGAACCTGAGGGCCTCGAGGGGCCCCAGCGCCGGCCCGACAATCCCCCTGATGCCCGACACGCTGACGATCAGTTCCTCTTCCATCACCACCATCCTTGCATGGCTTGTTTCATCGCACCTTGGGCGCGATCCGGCGAGCCTGCGCGATTTTTTCCCCAAGCAGTTCAGACTGCCTGGGACCATCGATCCTGGCGCGGGCCGACTGGAAATCCTGCTCGGCCCCGGCGTTGTCACCAAGGCACAGGCGAATGTACCCCCGATTGGCCCTGTAATAGAACGGCTCCCGGCCGCCACGGTTGCGGATGGCTTCGGAAAACTCCGCTCCCGCGCGTTCGAAATCGGCGCGCCGGAGCGTCCGCTCCGCCTCCACCAGGCAGGCCAGGCCAAGGTATTCCCTGACCTCGGCATGCGTCGGCCCGGCCTCGGCAAGCCGCTCGAAATCCTGCCGGTATCGGCCCACATCCTGCCGCATGACCGCCTCGGTGTCAGAATCCAAAAAGACAAGCGCGAGATAATTCGAAAGCTCTGGATCGCCCTCCAGCGCCTTGGCCCACATCCTTTTTGCCAAGGCCGGATCACCCAAGGCCCACGCGGCGACACCGCGGGCGTAGAGGGCTTCAATCCAGTCGGGCCGGTCCCGAAGCATGGCGTCGAGTTCCGTTGCCGCCTCGGCGCGGCGCCCCAGGGCCAGCGATGCCATCGTTTTACGGACACGGGCTTCCGTATTTTGGGGAAACCGCGTCAAAACCGTGTTCCACAAGGTCATCGCGCGGTCGTGGTCATTTCGCTTGGAGGCCAGGCGCGCCTCCTCGATCGGGTCGACCTGGGTCACCGCCAAGGGAGTTTCCCCGGGAATTTCCCGGCGAGCGCAACCGATAAGCAGCAGCAGCCACAACCATCGGGCGTTCATGCCGATCTCCGCAAAGGCGAAATGGAGTCAGGAAGAGATATCCCATGGTTGGGGACTTGAGGCAAGAAGGGTGCGGGCGATAATATCAGCCGGAATAACCGGAACTCAAAATGCCCCGCGGATAACCTTTCAGTAAATCTTTGCCAAATCAACCATTGACTCCCAAATTACCCTGATTAGCATATGCACATAGCAATTCCATCTTTTCCTTCTTGCCCTGAAGGCTTTGTGAAGGAAAGTGGATCTCGCCGGATGTCCGGCGAACCGACCCATTGGTCTTCAGGGTAGGTGGGGTTGCTTGTGGTTTTGATGTTTTTCTCCGGAGGTTGACACCTATGCTTAGCGCTGTGTTGATGATGGCTCTCTCTTCTGGCACCACCGCCCCCGAAGGCCTCTTCTTCAAGAAGAAGAAGGCTGCCGAGTGCACCGAGTGCGCCAAGGTTGAAGCGGCTCCCGCCAAGGGTCAGGACGCTGGCAAGCCCCAGGCTGCCAAGGGTCAGGACGCCAAGAAGGGCCAGGACGCCGCCAAGGGTCAGGATGCCAAGAAGGGCCAGGACGCCGCCAAGGGTCAGGACGCTGGCAAGGCTCAAGCCGCCGCCAAGGGTCAGGACGCTGGCAAGGCTCAAGCCGCCGCCAAGGGTCAGGACGCTGGCAAGGCTCAAGCCGCCGCCAAGGGTCAGGACGCCAAGAAGGGCCAGGACGCCAAGAAGCAGGACGGCAAGGCTCAGGCCGCCGCCAAGGGCCAGGACGGCAAGGCTCAGGCCGCCGCCAAGGGCCAGGACGGCAAGGCTCAGCCTGCTCCCAAGGCTGCCGACAAGAAGTAATCAAGCCACCATTGCTTGAACCGGCAAGCCGGGCGCCCCAAGGCGTCCGGCTTGTTCGTTGATACATCATTCCATGAACAACTTCCGGCCCTATTCCGGTGGATTCATGCGACTGGCGTCCGCCGCACTGGCATTCTGGGCGGCTTTCCTGCTCTTTCTGATCCAGCCAGCGGCGGGCAAGCGCCTGCTGGCCAGCTATGGTGGCGCTCCCGCGGTTTGGACTTCCGTGTTGGTGTTTTTCCAAGTGGCGGTCGTTGCCGGATATGCCCTGGCGATTCCGCTGGGCCGGATGCGGCGCCCGCTGCTCGCGGGTTTGGCGACAGCTCTCATCGCCGGCACCGGATGGATCGCGCACCAAGGATCGCCGCTGGCCGAAAGTCCGGCGAGCCGATCGTGGCCGGTGATGGAGATCGCCCTCGAACTTTCGCTTCAACTCGGTTGCGCGGTCGTGGCGATCGCCACCACTTCCACGCTCCTGCAGGAATGGCTGGCCAGGCGGGGGGGCGACCCTTCCTGGCTGTACGCCGCCAGCAACGCTGGCAGCCTTGCCGGGTTGGCCGCCTATCCGGCCTTGGTGGAACCGCTTCTTGCCATCCGCCAGCAGGGCGAATGGTGGCAATGCGCCGTGGGCGCCTGGGTGGTTCTGATGCCGGCCCTGGCTTGGGGCGCCCCCGCCCTCCGCGAAACCGCGCCGCCCGCATCCACCAAAGCACCGGGTGGCACACAGGTGGCGGAATGGATGCTGCTCGGCGCGGTTCCTTGCTTCTTCCTGATGGCGGCAACCCGTCATCTCGTGACGGATGTGGCGCCAGTCCCCCTGTTGGGGCTGTCGCCGCTGGCAATATACCTGGTCGCGTACATCCTCGCGTTCGCCAGTCCCGGTTGGCGGGTGCCCGAAGCGGCCGGACCATTGGCCGGATTGGCGCTGGCGCTGATGGCTTCGATGGGGGCCACCGACTCCCGGGTGGGTGGCGCCTGGATCGTCGTCCTGCTTCACCTGACAGGCTACTTGTTCGCCTTGTGGTCGGCGCTGTCGGGGCAGTCGTCAAGCCGGCCGGCGCCGTCAGGATTGCCCGCCTTTTACCTCGCGACGGCCGTGGGCGGAGCCTTGGGAGGCATGGCCCAGGCGGCCTTGGCGCCGGTGGTTTTTCGCTTTGTGGGAGATTGGGATTATCCGCTGGGACTGGCGGCGCTCATGCTGGCCGGGCCGCGCGGTTGGCGATGGCCTACAGGCCGCGATGCCTTGGTGGCTTTGGGCGTGGGCGCCTGCGCGGCAACGCTGGCGGCCTTGTGCCCCTTCGCGCCGGGTCCGGCGCGGGAACTGGCCGCGCTGGGACTTCCGCTGGCATCGGCCTACGCGCTTGCCGGCAGGACGGCGGCCTGGGGGCCGTGCCTGGCCGCCATCTTCATCGCGAGCGGCATCGCCTCGAAGGCCTCGACGCAAGTGGAATATCTGGAAAGAGGCTTTTTCGGCACCACGCGCGTGGCGCGGGAAAGTTCGCCTGCGGGGCCTGTCTTGAAAATCTATCACGGCACCACGGTTCACGGCATCGCCGCCGCTTCACAGGTTGACACCGACGGCAGGGCCCTTCCGCTGGCCTATTACCACCCACGCGGCCCCGCCGGCGCCACCCTGGGCCGGCTGTTTCCAGAAGGCGCGCCTGCCGCGCGCGTCGCGGTGGTCGGCCTAGGTGCTGGAAGCCTGGCGTGGTACGGCCGGAAGGAAGACGAGTGGGACTTCTATGAGATCGACCCTGTCATGATCCGCGTCGCCGCGGAATCGGGCTTGTTCAGCTACCTGGCCGATTGCCGCGCCCGATGGGCCGTCATCGCGGGAGATGGCCGCGACCGCCTGAGGAATCATGCGGGCGGCTCTTACGACCTGATCGTGATCGACGCCTTCAGTTCCGACAGCATTCCCTCCCACCTGCTCACGGTGGAGGCCATCGACCTGTACCGCCGTCTCCTCGCTCCGGGTGGGGCGATCCTGCTGCATGTTTCCAACCGTTACCTCGACCTTGGCCCCGTAGCCGCCGCGGGCGGGATGGCGACGGGCCTTTCGGCGTGGGAATGGGCCGACCTGGCGCCCGAGACCGATGGAATCAACTTCGGCAGGCTTCCCTCCGAATGGGTGGCCCTCAGCCAGGCGGAAAACTGGAAACCGGGAAGGCGGGGCGGTTGGTCGCGGATGAGGCCGCCGGAAACCGTTCGGCCATGGACGGACGATCATTCATCGGTGCTATCGGCCTGGCGGACAAGGCAGGAGGATTGATGTCCGCTCAACCCATGTAAAGCCTCTTGCTCAGGCCGCCGGAAGCGGACTGGATCACGGCGAAGTCATACCGAAGGCCCGCCGAACCAAAGCCCAGGCTCAAGCCGACGCCGCCATTGCGGACGAGGCCGCCCAACGAACCCAGCCTGACGGATCCCGCCTGATAGCCGGCGGGCACGGCCCGGGAAACAAAATAGCTGCCCGACCTGAGGTTGCCGAAGTTGTAGCTTCCATCAGCCGCGGTGACCGTTGTCCTGCGGATGGCGCGGCCGAGGTCGTCGTTGCCCGTGAGAGTCATGGTGACTCCCCCAAGCCCGAATTCGCCGGCGCCGCGGACACCGTCACGGTTCCGATCCTGATAAACGAATCCGGAGATCCGTGATGGAGCGAGCATCGGGAAGTCGTAGCCGAGGGCGTTGCCGCTGGTTCCCAAGTCGATGGCCGAGATCGCCGCGGTTCCCGCGGTGCCGCCACTGGTTCCGGCGACGCCCTGACCAGCAAATGTTCCCGGGGCCGCTTGCGCGACAATCCTGTAGACGCCATCGGGAAGTCGGGTGAAGGAGTAGGTTCCTTGGATGTTGGTGACGGCCTGCCGGCTGATCGCCTTGCCGGAATAGCTGGTGCCGGTGAGGCTGACCTTCACCCCGCGCAGGAGTAAATCGCCGGCATCGAAAGTGGCGCTGGCGTTGCGGTCGAGGAAAACCCTTCCGGAAATGGTGAGCTGCGCCGAGCGGCCTAGCAGGTATCCGTCGGCAAGGTCGCCCGGGGCCAGCGTGATGTCGGTGATGGAATCAAGTCCCGGGGTTCCGCCAAGCGATCCTGCCTCGGCGCCGGTCGCGGTGTAGGGAGCGCTCGCCGGACTGGTCAGCGAGTAAGTTCCCGGCACTAGCTGGGCGAAGGTGTATTCGCCATTGGAATCGGTGACGGCGGTCAACCTGACATCCTTTCCGCCGGCGATGCCGGTGACGATGACCGTTTGGTTGGCGATTCCGGGCTCGCCCTCATCACGCGCGCCGTTGGCATTGCGGTCGAGGTAGACAACACCGGTGACAGCGGCGGATTCAATTTGAGGCAGCAGGTAACCGGTGGCCCCGGCGCCCGAGCCGAGGCTGATGGCAGAGACGGTGGCCGGGCCGGGAATGCCGCCGGAATCGCCCGCGGTGGCTGTGCCCGCCATGTACTTGGGCAAAAGGGAACTGGCGACGGAATATTTGCCAGGTCGAAGGTCGGTGAATGAAAACAGGGCATCGGAGGCGATCTCGGCCTGCCTGGTTATGGTTGCTCCGGTGTCGTCGATTCCCGAAAGGGTGACGACGGCTCCCTCGGCCCCGGCCTCTTCCGTGTCGAACAGTCCGTCGCCATTGGCATCAATGAATGCGGAGCCGGAAAGGCTGGCCGCCTTGACTTCACCGAAGCCCAATCGTGTGAGCGAAGCGGCCGCGAGGGTCACCGGAATTTCGTCGGTGAGGTGGGATCGGGACAGCACCGATTTCCCATCGGCGGTTTCCCGGCCGTCGAGGAAGCCGTCCGGTTGCGAAGTTTGCCTGACGATGTAATCGCCCGGCTTGAGAGCGTCGGAAGGCTCGTAGGTGTAACGGATCGTGATGGTGGCCGTCCCCGTGGAGACGACGGCAAATTGGTAGTTCCCAGGACCTTGTGACGACGCGCTTCCGGCAACCGTGGCCTGGAACGCCACCGACCCGTTGCCGATGTAGCTCTGGAACTCGGGCGGAGGAACCGAAGGCTCGGAGGGCGCCGGGTCGACCGAGCCGGAACCCGGTGTGCCCGGCTCGGTGAATACGGGCTCGGTGGCAACGGGTTCGGTGAATGCGGGTTCCGTGGTTGCGGACTCAGTGGTCACGGGTTCGGCAGGGCTTTCCGATCCCTCGGGCAGGGAAACAACCTTCGAAACGCTTGAGGATCGCTTGGGAAAGTGGATGCCGCTGGAACCCGAAAAGTCAACGACACCGTCATGGGGCCCCAGCGCGGCGGTGAAGGTCTGGGGTGGCGCGTTGGCGATGATGGCATCGCCGGGGCCGGTCACACGGATGGAATTCTCCTGGGTGACGCGCAGCACCGACGCCGATCGGCCCAGGTTTTCAAGGCTGGTCACGACATCGATTTGGGCGTTCACCTCGATCTCGATCCCCGTGAGCGTTCCCAGGGCCGGATCGAAGCGCGGCAACGCCACCACCTCGTCGGGGGAGGAGGAAACCAGGTTGAACGACCCCGAGAACGAGATGACCGAACGGCTTCCCGTCACGCGGGAATCACGATCGAAGACAAACCGGCCCGCCTCATCGGTGGCGGCGGTGCCGACCATCACCCCCTGGCGGGTGACGAGTTGGAGGGGGGAACCGGAGATTCCGGCTTCACCCGAGTCGCGAAGGCCGTTGGCGTTTAGGTCCTCGTACACCAGGCCGGAGATGGCCAGCGACGCCGCCGGCACCTCCCTGGATTCAAGGAACTCGATTCCGGGCCTGCAATAGCTCATGCGTTTGGATGCGCGGAACATGGCCATGAGACAACCCCCTCCGTGGGTTCCCGGTGCTCACCCCCGGACATTCCCGCCCGGGGGCATTTGAAGGCTGCTCAGTAGCGAATCTCGAGGCCCACATTGACGCCCTGGGCCCAAAGGTCGGTGAACTGGATCTGCTGCGCAGGCCGGGCCGGCAAGGCGGTGCCCGAGGTTCCCGGGGGCACGAGGTTCGGGTTGACAACCGTGTCGATCAGGCCGCCGGAACGGGCCACATTCGACCAATACAGGATATTGTAACCAGCGAACACCTTCATGCGCGGCGTGAGGTAGTAGCCCACGGTGAAGCCGAGTTCGGGAACCACCGAGAAGTGGTTGTCGCTGTAATTTCCGATGTTGGATCGCTGGGCCAACAGTCCGCCCTGGTAGGTGTTGGAGACGCCGGGCTTGTTGATCTGGGTGTTGCCGGAGATGTCGGCGTTCACATTGGTCTGGCCGAGGGCGACCTTCACGGTGGTGTCGAAGGCCCACCGCTTGTAGTTCAACCCGAGCATCACGCCAAGCTGTCCGCCCCAGAAGGTGTTCTGGGTGCTGAAGGAATCATTGACGAGGTAGGAGTCTCCCTGTCCATTGGTGCCGTAAAGCGTCTCGTTGATGGAGAGCGTGTCGTTGAGGTTGAGGTTTCGCACGCCGGCGAGCGCGTCGATGGTCCAGTAAGGTCCGCGGCGGATGCCGAAGCGGGCGTTGAGGTCGCCGCCGTAGAACTGGGTCTGGTCGCTCACGGTGACGGTGCCGCCCAGCCCGAGGCCCTGGTTGGCGGAAGCGGGCACGCCGACGAATTCGACCGCCTGGCGGTTGTTGAGCGCGTTGACAAACGGCCGGCCCAAAACGGGATTGGGCGTGGCGGTGTTTCCAAACGACTGGAAGGAGGCCGATGTGTCGTTGTTGCCCATGCCGAAGAAAGTGAATTCCGTGGCGAAATCCTGGGCCCGGTTCCACCAGTAGCCGACCTTCACTCGGCCGCCGTTGGTCAATCCCGTGGCGAGGTCGCCAGTGTCGCCGCCATAAAGCACATTCGTTCCCGGCTGGAAGAGCGCGCCCGGGGGTGAGGCCGCGAGATTCGAACTGGAAGTCACGAGGGCGGGAGTCTGGTTGCCGGTGAGCGCCCAGGAGAGGTACTCAAACGAGGCGTAAATCCGATACCTGTTGAGGTGGGGCTTGTCCGGGTCGATCATTTCCTCGTTCTGGAAGGCGGTACCGCGAAGGGCTTTGGCGCGAAGCCTTTGCAACCATGTTCCACCAAGGCCGAGTTCATCACCACCGTCAACGATCACTTCGCCCGGCAGGGTCTCGATGACCGTTCCACCCGTGCCGGGGGTGATGACGCGGGTCGTGCCCGTCACGACGGGACCCGTCACGACGCCCGGTTGGGTGACGATGGTGCCCGGCCGGGGCATGACCACGATGTTTCCCGGGCCCATGGGCATGGGTTGGGTAACCATGGGGGCCGGCTGGATGACCTGGGGCAGCGCCGAGGCCGGTTGGGGCATCGCCATGGGAACGGGACGGGGAAGGGGCAGCGGCGCGGGGGCCACAACGGCGGACGGCGAGCGGACCGTCTGGTCGGCAACATAAGTGGTGGCGATGGCCGCACCCGGCTGGGCCACGACCCCGACAGGCTGCTGCTGAGTCAGCACCGGGCCCGAGGCGATGGTCACACCCGCGGGAATGATTGATTGGTCGAAACGGCGGGGTTCCACGGGTCGCGCGGGCGGGGTGGCGACGGGGGCCTGACCCGAAACCGCCACGATGCGGGGGGCGCCCAAGGTGACAATGGGGGGAGTCCCGGGGGTGCCCGCGACAGGCACCTGGCCCAAGGCCATTTCCCACTGGGCCAACCAGACGAGCATGCAGGCCACAAGGTGACGCTTCCGTGCGTGTCTCATCCTTGATCTCCTTTTCGATATCAGGTTGCCAATCTCAAGGTTGCATTTCGAAAACCAAGGCCCCCGCTCCCGTCCGGCCATGACCCCGCGAGGCGACCCCGCGGGACTCTCCTTTCTCGTTCGACACAAGCGCGGCCGCCGGCATCGGAAAAGGCAAGCGGAAACCTCCGAACACCGGGACAGCAATGAGCATCTTGAGCACAACGGGAAGTCATGCCACGATTGTTTGGTCCACCCCAACTGGTTGGCTTTGCCCCGCCGGCACGCACGGATTTGCCGGCACAACCGTTCTCAATCCCGAAACAGGAGCACCTGATGAACCGAATGCTGATGGCGGCCATGGCCCTTGGAATGGCCACGGGAGCCCGGGCCGCTGACGCCAACTGGCCGCAATTCCGCGGGCCGGGCGGCCAAGGCCACGCCACCGCGGCGATACCCCTGGCCGGTTCCACACTTCCAACACCCACCTTCAAGGTTCCCGTTCCCGGAAAAGGCTGGTCGTCTCCCGTCATTTCCAACGGGCTGATATTCCTCACGAGCGCGATTCCCTCGGAGGACAAGAAGCAACTGGCCCTCACCGTGCTGGCCTATCACCTCGACGGTTGCAAGGAGGCCTGGCGCACTCCCGTGTTCCAGCAGGACATGACATCGGCCCCGAAGATCCACGGCAAGAACAGCCATGCCAGTCCCACTCCCATCATCGACGGCGACAAGGTCTTCGTGCATTTCGGCCACATGGGAACGGCGGCCCTCGACACCGCCGGCAAGCTGCTGTGGAAAACCCCCGGCCTTTACGCCAAGCCTGTACACGGAAACGGGGGAAGCCCCGCGCTGGTGGATGGGAAGCTGGTTTTCTCCTGCGATGCGACCGACATGCAGGAAGTGGTGGCCCTGGACACGTCGACGGGAAAGGTCGCCTGGAGGACCCGTCGCGACGCCTCCCCCGGAAAGCCTTTCTCCTTTTGCACCCCGCTCGCGGTCGAGGATGGCGGCAAGAAGGTGATGGTTTGCCCGGGAAGCGACATCGTGCAGGGGCTTGAAGCGTCGACCGGCCGGGAAATCTGGAGACTCAAGTACACCGGATACTCCGTGATTCCGCGGCCGGTCACCGGGGATGGCCTCGTGTTCCTGAGCACCAGCTACGACAAGGCGTCGCTCCTGGCTGTGCGACTGGGAGGCTCGGGAGACATCACCCCGAGCCACCTGGCCTGGAAACTGGACAAGAACGCCCCGCACACCCCGTCGCCGCTGCTCACCGGCGAAGCCCTCTATGTGGTGAGCGATGCCGGCGTCATGTCGCGGCTGGATCCGAAAACCGGCGCGCCCGCCTGGCAGGAACGGCTTGCCGGCCACTATTCCGCCTCGCCCGTCCTCGCCACGGGCGGACAAATCCTGCTGGCTTCCGAGGAGGGCGACATCACGGTGGTCCGTGACGCCGCCAAGTTCGAGAAGGTGGCCACCGCTAAGTTGGGGGAAAGGTCGCTCGCGTCACCAGCCTTGGCTGGCAAGGTGATGATCATTCGGGGCGAGGAGCATCTGTTCCGCTTCGACGCGCCCTCGATCGGGCGCTGAGCAAGACGGATTGGCGGAGGCAAGGCTCAGGCGGCAGCGCTGTCGTCGCCCAGGGCCTTCTCCAGCAAACGGATCGTGGACGACACCCCGGCCATGTGGGGATTGAGTCCCTCGGCCTTGCGAAAAGCCCCCAGCGCCGCCGTGCTTCTCCCCAGCCGCATCAGGGACTGGGCCAGCCCGGCTTGGGCGCCAAAATGGTGGGGATTGAGTGCCAGCACCCTTTCGCAGTCACGCGCCGACGCCGCGAAGTCCCGGCCCTGGAAGTGGATGATGGCGCGCTGATTCCACGCCTCGGCGAAGTCGGGCCGCCTGCGAACCAGCTGGTTGAGCGCTTCCAGCACCATGCCCCTGGTGTCGGCATCCAAGGCCTCGCGCAAAAGGGCGGCGTCCTCGGGCAACCGGCCCCGGAACCAAACCCTCCAGAGGGCTTCCGCCACCGCGCGGCGCACCGAGCCTTCCCCATCCTGAAGCATCCCGGCCAACTCGCCGTTGCAGTTCCATGAGCCGGTGAGGCCCAAGGCGAACACGGCAGCTTCACGGGCTTGGGCAATTGCCGAGGCCGCCACGCGCAGCAAGGTCGATTCGTTGTAGCGCGCTGAAACCTTGCGGGCGAAGTGGGCGATTTCGCGGGCGTTCCTTCGGGTCCAATCTTCGCGGCTCTGGCAGGGGCCTGGCCGACGAAGCCTGATGAAATAACGCAGGACCTGAGGGATCGCGCCGCGTTTGGGAACCATGAGGTGAACCTCTCTCTTGGGCATGGACGAATCCTAGGAACAGTCCGGAAGCCGTGCCACCCCTTTCCGCCTTTTGGTTCCTATGTCGTTGGCCATGCGAAGTTTGTGATTTCGGGTGATCATTTTTGCCACCTTCAAGGTAAAATTTAGCCAACGAAACACCATGCGGTGGTGTAGTGAAATTGGGTAGCACGCGTGAAAGGCGACGCATGAACAACGGCACGCCCAAACCGATTCACGAACACGCTGCCACCGACTCGGCCTTGGCAACCATGGCGCGCAATGGTAACGCCGCGGCGTGGGGAATCCTGGCCTCAAGGCATTACGAACCGCTTTTCCGCTGGCTATGGCGGCTGTGCGGCAAGCATGAGGTTGCCGAGGACCTGGCGCAGGATGCCTTCATGCGAGCCTTCACCAAGATCGAACTTTTCCAAGAGGGGACCCAATTCAGGGCCTGGTTGTTCCGGATCGGCCATAACCTGTGGGCCAACCACTGCCGGTCGATGTCACGGCGCGGCACCACCGGCCTTGAAGCGGCGGCGGAGACCACCGATCCTTCCCCCGCGGCCGATGATCCGTCGCGAATCGTCGGCGATCGGGAGGAAATCGACCAGCTGAAAAATCGCATGCGGGAACTTCCACAGGATTGGCAGGAAGCGTTGCTCATGCGCGCCGAGGGAGGCCTCTCCTTCCGTGAGATCGCGTCCATCCAATCGGTCACCGAGGAGACCGCCCGCTGGAGGGTGTTCAAGGCCCGGCAGAGGCTGACTTCTGAAAACAACCAAATGTTGGAAAAATTGGAGGAGAAGGGATGAGCAGGCATGATGAGCATGAGGTTGACGCCCTTATTCGGGCCCAACCGGTTCCGGGCAATCCCCAGGCGCGCCTGGAACGACTTTTGGCCAGGCTGGAACCGCGAAACCGGGCCGAGCGGGAAATCAGCAAGGGAAACACCTCCGACCGGGCGTACCGGAGGTCCAGGGCGTCGGTGAAACTTTCCATGGCCTCGGCGGTTCTGGCGGCTTCGCTGCTTCTGGCCGCCGGCGTGGGGCTTGGAAGAGTGGGTGTTCAGAAGGATTCGTTGGTTCAAACCCAATCGTTGGCGCCGGCGAGCGGAATCGACGGCTGGTCCGACACCCTTGGAAAGTCCCGCCAGCTTGCCGCCGACCGACTGGAAAGAATGGCCCGGGCCAACCGCTCAACCGAACTCGCCCCCCTGGCGGCTGTCTATGGATCGGCGGCGGCGCAACTTGTGCGGGAAACAGCCGCGGAAAAGCCAAGCCCAGAAAGGACCGCGGCGCTCCTGGCCTTGGCCGACCTGTTCCAGCGCGACAGCAGCCGGTTCGCCCGCCTCGCGGCGGAATCAGGCGCGGAATGCCAGGACCTGCTCAACCGTTTGGCTGCCGATGCCGGAAGTCACGGCCTGAAAGCCAGGGAACTGGCGGGCTGAACCTGGCGGGTGCCATCCGTCAAGCAAGCGGAAAACCCGGTCAGGTCCAGGATTTTCCAAACGCCTTGGAATGAACAAATTCCGAAAGTGGCTTTCGGGACCTGGGTGAAGTTTCCCGTTGTGCCATCTCCGCTGGAAGCGACGAGGCCTCGGCCGCGTATCCGATGGCCAGAACCGTGCACGGCTGAACCCCCTCGGGGATGGCAAACTCCACCCTCGCCTTGTCCGGGCGAATGCCTGCCATCATGTGCGCCTGAATTCCCCGGGCCGTCGCTTCCAAGCACAGGTTGCCGCATGCTAGGCCAAGGTCGTGGAGCGCCACCCCGTTGGGTTTTCCGTTGCGGGAAAACTTCTGGCGGACACAGGCAAGCACGAGCACGGGAGCGTGCCGGGCCCACGCCTGGTTGGCCTCCTCAAGGCACGAAAGGATCCTCTGGAATTCCTTTGGATCATCCTTCGTGGCCACCAGGAAGACCCAAGGTTGCTCGTTGTAGGAGGAGGCCGCCCACCTTGCCGCCTCGAACAAGGCCAGAAGATCGTCCTTGGCAACCGGCGCGTCGCCGAAGGCGTAGGGGCTCCACCTGCTGACAATCAGTGGATGAACCGGATGATCCGGATGGCCATGCTTGGGATGGGACATGCAAATCTCCTTGGCGGCCTGAACCCGAACCTGCCAGAACCACAGGCTTGCCGTGGCAGCGATTGCCGCAATCGGCATAGGTCATGGTATTGAGACCGTTGGCATCTCACCGGCAAGCAAGCTTTCCAAGGCCAGCCAAGCGATGCCCCCGTCGGCAATCCGGTGACCAGCATGGCGGATCCCAGTACAAAGGATTGTGACTTGCGTTGCCCGGCCAACATCCAGCGCGGAACCAACCCATGTCCAGCGGCCCTCGCGACATCGCCGAATTGGCGAAACTGCCACCCGGCCAACCCGGCGACTTCTTTGCCATGGTGGTCCACAAGGAGGCCGGCATCACCCGCGAGGGCAAGCCGTTTTTCAACCTCCGCCTTGAAGCGGGAGGCCGTTCCGTCGCCATGGCGGTATGGCACGACAGCCCATGGCACGCCACCTGCCGCGACACTTGGCAACCCGGCCAGTGGTTCAAGGTGAGGGGCCTTTGGCGGGAACATCCCAAGTATGGTCCCAAGCTGGAAGCGTCGCTGATCCGGCCGGCGTGCGAATCCGACCGCGACGACGGGTTCGACCCCGAAGCGTTGGGGGGAAAGCCCTCGGTGGATGCGGAGGCGCTCTTTGCCGAGTTGTCGGCCCTGGCGCAAAGCATCGTTCACCCGGGCCTGCGCAACCTGACGGCCGGACTGCTGTCGGAACATGCCGCGACGCTCAAGCGGTTGCCGGCCAGCCGGGGCCGTTTCCATGTTCACGCGGGCGGGTGGGTCCAGCACACCCTGTCGGTCGCGAGGATGACCGATTCGCTCGTGGCGGAACTCCATCGTTGCCAGCCCGCGGCCAGGGAAAGGCTCGATCGGGACCTGGCGCTGTCGGGTGCCCTTCTCCATGAGATCGGGCGCGTCCGGGAATGGCGCCCGATGGAGGAATGGGCCTCGGCGCCACCGGAACCGTGCGGGGAAGGCCATCTGGTCGGCCCGAACCTGCTGGCCCGGGACATGGTCAGGGAGAAGGCGGCCGCCACCGCGGAACTCGACTCCAACCGCCGACTGGCGCTTGAGCACCTCCTGCTGTCGTACCTCGAACGGCCCGAATGGGGTTCACCCCGATTACCGGCGATTCCCGAGGCGTTGGTGGTCCACCACGCTGACGACCTCGACGCGAAAATGGAGATGTACATGCGCCACATGGCCGATTCCCCCGGCCAAGGTCCGTTTACGCAGCCAGATCCGGTGCTGAAACGAGTTTTATGGCGCGATCGGGAGTTTCCCATCGTGCAAGACCAAAACCCGGTTTGATAAAATGGGTCGAGATTCACAAGCATGCGGGGAACCCCAGTGGCTCCATCCTCCGGATACGCGAAGCACGGGGAATTCCTTCCGGCGGCAGGCTCGGGAAGCCTCGGCCAGGATGACATCTATCTCTTCAACGAAGGCCGTCAGTTCCGCCTGCACCACCACCTCGGCGCCCACCCGGGACACCTCGGCGGGGTTCCCGGCACCCGGTTCGCCGTTTGGGCCCCCTCGGCACGCTATGTCTCGGTAATCGGTGACTTCAACCATTGGAACCGGGGATGCCATCCGCTGGTGACGCTGGGCCACTCGGGGATCTGGGCCGGATTCGTCCCGGGCGTCAAGCCGGGAGATGTCTACAAGTTCCATGTCGCCTCGCAATTCGGCGGGCATGCGGTCGACAAGGCCGATCCCATGGCCTTCCGGACGGAATGCCCGCCGCGAACAGCCTCGGTGGTCTCCGACCTGACCTACCGGTGGGACGATGGCGAGTGGATGGCCACCCGCCGGACGCGCCAAACCCTTGAGTCGGCCTGGAACATCTATGAGGTTCATCTGGGATCGTGGATGCGGTCGCCGGGCGACCCCGACAAGGTTCTGGGCTACCGGGAACTGGCTCCCCGGCTGGCGCGGCACGCGCGGACGATGGGTTTCACCCATGTCGAACTCATGCCGGTCATGGAGCACCCGTTCTACGCCTCCTGGGGCTACCAGGTCACCTCCTACTTCGCCCCCTCGGCGCGCTACGGGTCGCCGCAGGACCTGATGTACCTTGTCGACCACCTGCACCAAAGCGGCATCGGCGTGATCCTCGACTGGGTTCCCAGCCATTTTCCCTCCGATGAGCACGGGCTGGCCTTCTTCGACGGAACGCACCTGTACGAACACGCCGACCCCAGGCGCGGTTTCCATCCCGAATGGAAGAGCCACATCTTCAACTATGACCGGCACGAGGTTCGGAGTTTCCTGATCTCCAGCGCGCTTTTCTGGCTCGACGCCTACCACGCCGACGCCCTCCGCGTCGACGCCGTGGCCAGCATGCTTTACCTCGACTACGCCCGCCCCGACGGCGAGTGGGTGCCCAACCACCACGGCGGCCGGGAAAACACCGGTGCGATCACCTTCCTGCGGCAGCTCAATGAGGAGGTTTACCTCTCCCATCCCGATGTCCAGACGATCGCCGAGGAATCGACGGCGTGGTCGGGCGTGTCGCGACCGACCTCGTCCGGCGGACTCGGCTTCGGGATGAAGTGGGACATGGGCTGGATGCACGACAGCCTCAAGCATTTCTCCCGCGAACCCGTTCACCGCAAATGGCACCACCGCGAACTCACCTTCCGAGGCCTTTACCAGAACAACGAGAACTTCGTCCTGCCGCTGTCGCACGACGAGGTCGTGCACATGAAGGGATCGCTCCTGGGCAAGATGTCCGGGGACGACTGGCAGAAGTTCGCGCACCTGCGGATGCTTTTGGGCTGGCAGTTCACCATTCCCGGCAAGAAGCACCTGTTCATGGGCTGCGAGTGGGGCCAGTGGGCCGAATGGAACCACGACAAGAGCCTCGACTGGCACCAGACCGGGCATGCCCCGCACGCCGGGGTGTTGCGCTGGACCAGCCATGTGGCGTCGCTGGCCCGCGACTGCAAGGCGCTGCACGAGGGCGACTTCCATTCGTGGGGTTTCCAGTGGCTGGATCCCGACAACTCCGAAAGCGGCGTGGTTGGATTCGTGAGGAGCGACTCCTCAGGCCGGGAAAAGGTGGCCGCCTTGTTCAATTTCACCCCGGTTCCCCGCGAGGGGTGGCGGATCGGCCTGCCCTGGCCGGGACGCTGGGAGGAAACGCTCAACAGCGATGCCCCCGAGTACTGGGGCGGCGGCGTCGGCAATGCCGGCGTGGCCGTCGCCGAACCACAGCCGTGGCAGGGAATGCCCGCCTCGGCGCTGATCACCCTCCCTCCCCTGGGCGTTGTCATTTTCAAGTCGGCGCGCGGCATGGGGGAGGCGGGATGAATCCCGGCATCGGATCATGAGGGTTCTTGTCGCCGCCTCCGAGGTGGTGGGGTTCGCCAAGACGGGCGGCCTTGCCGATGTCACCGGTTCGCTGCCCCGGGCGCTGGCTCGGCGCGGCATCGATTGCCGGGTGATCCTGCCCCTGCATGGATCCTGCCGGCGGACCGGCTTGCCCGAGCCGACCCCCTTGGCCTTCGATGTTCCCCTGGGAGACCGGACCGTTCCGTGCAGGATCTGGTCGGCGAGGCTGCCGGGCAGCGATGTGCCGGCCTACTTCCTGGAAAATGACGACATATTCGGCCGCGACCAGCCGGAGTTCGGCCGCGGGCTTTACCAATTCAACAGCACCGACGGCACCAAGCGCGACTACCCGGACAACGGCGAACGCTTCGCGTTTTTCTGCCATGCCGTCATCCAGGCCATCCGGGCCCTCGACTGGTGGCCCGATGTGCTCCATTGCAACGACTGGCAATCCGGACTGGCGCCCGTCTACCTGCGGGAGCATTTCGGCCGCCATCCCGACCCCGCCGTGGCCGCCCGGTGGAACCGGATCCGCTGCCTGTATTCCATCCACAACATCGCCTACCAAGGCCGCTTCGCGCCGCCGCTGATGGAAAAGGCCCACCTCGATTGGCGCCTCTTCAACCACCACCAACTCGAGTTCCACGATTCGCTCTGCTTCCTGAAGGCCGGCATCGTCTTTTCCGACCGGATCAACACGGTCAGCCCCACCTACGCCGAGGAGATCAAGACCCCGTGGTACGGCCGGGGCATGCAGGGCGTGCTCATCGAGCGGTCAAACAGGTTGTGCGGAATCGTCAACGGTGTCGACTACGGCGACTGGGATCCGTCCACCGACCCCAGGATTCCACGCCGCTACGGGCTTGCCGACTTCGAGGCCGGAAAGGCCGAATGCAAGGCGGCCCTCGCCGCGCGCATGGGACTAAGAGGCTGGCAGGGCCAACCGCTGTTGGGCATGGTGGCGCGCCTGGTGGAGCAGAAGGGACTCGACATCATGCACGACGCCGCCATCGGATTCCTTGGGCAGGGCGCGCGCATGGTTGTCCTTGGCGAGGGCGACCCCTGGTTCCGGGACATGCTTTCGGGCCTGGCGCAACGCTTCCCCGGGCAGGTGGGCCTGCGGTTCGGCTTCGACGAGGACACGGCCCACATCATAGAATCCGGATCCGACATGTTTCTCATGCCCAGCCTGTTCGAGCCTTCCGGCCTCAACCAGCTTTACAGCCTGCGCTACGGCACGCCACCGGTGGTCCGCGGCACGGGCGGCCTGGCCGACACGGTGACCGACACGAACACGAACACGCTGGAGGAAGGCACGGCAACCGGCTTCGTCTTCCATCCCTATTCGGCCGAGGCGTTCCGCGACGCGGTCCTCAGGGCGATGGCCCTGTGGAGGCACGACCAGGCCAAGTGGGGCCGGGTCGTCCGGAGCGGAATGTCGCAGGACTGGTCGTGGGAACGAAGCGCCGGGGAGTACCACAAGCTCTATTCGGACATGGTGGCCGGGTAGGCTCGTCAGCCGGACAGGCCCGCCCGCATGACGATTTCCCGGGAGACCTCGCCAAGCGGCACGACCTTGTCGGCGAGACCGGCCCGGACGATGGCGCCGGGCATGCCCCAGACAACGCTCGACTTCTCGTCCTGGGCCATGATCGCCGCCCCGCGTTCCCTCAACAGGCGCGCGCCCCGCAGGCCGTCCTCGCCCATTCCCGTCAGGACCACGGCCAGCGCCCTGCCGCCATAGACATTCGCGGCGGACCTGAACAGCGGATCAACCGCCGGCTTGCACGATTGCTCGGGCGGACCATCGTCGAGGCCGATCGTCGGCACGGCACCCGGCCTCACCACCATGTGCCTGCCGGCGGGGGCCAGCGTCACGGTGCCCGGAAGAATGGGCGCCCCCTCGCGGCCCAGGCTGACGGCAAGGCGCGTTCTGCGGGCGATGGTTTCCATGAGGGAATGGTCGAATCCGGCCATGACATGCTGGACAACCAGGATCGGCGCCGCCAGGTTGCCCGGCCATTCAGGCGCCAGTTTTTCCAGCGCCGTGGGCCCGCCAGTGCTCAGGCCGATGAGGACGACATCCAGTTTCCTGCCTGGCATGACGGGCGCCGGGCGTGATGCCGCGGCGCGCCCCAGCAACGCCCTCAGGGGCCCGGCGGGCCAATCAGGAGAGGGTTCCTGCCCGGAGAGCGGCTTCGAGACCACTCCAGCCCAAGGCCCTTCCGGCACAGCGTCACCAGGCTTCGGATCGAGCAGGTAAACGGGGAGTTCCGGCAGGCTCGCAAGCGCGGCGAGGAGGGCTTCCTTTCCGCCATCCGCAAGGGAGGAGACATCGACGAGAAGGACGCCGGGTCGGGGCGGCGCCTTGAGCCTGTCGATGGCCATGGCCATGGTCGGTGCCGACCAAAAGACCTCAACACCCGCCAGTTGGGAGAGTCGGCTTGCCAGGGCGCGCCGGGTGTGGGTGGATGCCTCGATCAGGGCGACCCGGATTGTGCCGGACATGGGGGCCGCTCCCGCGGGCTCATTCGCTCCGGAAACCCTCGATGAGCTTCCTCAGGTTGCCGGCAAGGCGCAGCAGCGCCTCGGAACTGGAGCTGACCTCATGGGCGCCGGAACTGGTTCCACGCGCCGCAGTTGCCACGCCTGTTATATTCGAGGCGATATCGGATGTCCCGCGCGCGGCCTCGGTCACATTGCGGCCGATCTCCCGGGTCGTGGCCGACTGTTCCTCGACGGCCGAGGCGATGGCGGACTGAATCTCGCTGATCCTGCGGATGGTGCCCTGGATTTCGGTGATCGCGCGAACGGCCTGCTCCGTGTCCTGCTGGATCGCGCCGATCCGGGAACTGATGTCCTCGGTCGCCTTGGCCGTTTCCTTGGCCAGTTCCTTCACCTCGTTCGCCACGACGGCGAAGCCCTTGCCGACTTCCCCGGCCCGCGCCGCCTCGATCGTGGCGTTGAGCGCCAGCAGGTTGGTCTGTTCCGCGATCGAGGTGATCAACTTGACGACCCCGCCGATTCGCGAACCGCTTTCGCCAAGGCGGGAAACCAGGCCCCCCGTCGATTGGGCCAATTCGACGGCATCGGTGGCGACGCGGGCGGCCTGATGGGCCTGGGAAGCGATCTCGCGGATGGTGGCGTCCATCTCCTCGGCCGCCGCCGCCACCGACCTGACATTGGCGCTGACCTGCTCGGCCGCTGCCGACACCACCTGGGCCTGGGTTGATGTCTCCTCCGCGTTGCTGGTGAGTTCGAGGCTTGTTTTCCGTTGCTTTTCTGCGGCTCCGGTCAGGTCGTTGGCGCCGGCGCGCATCGGTGTCACCACATTGCGCATCGATTCGACGGCCACCGAAAGCGATTCCGTCATCTGGCGCAATTCCCCCTGGCCGAGCACGGCAACCGGGGCCGCCAAGTCACCCTTGGCCAGAAGCATGAGCCGGGTGCGTGACTTCGAAATGGGAACCACGATTCCCCTGCCGATCCAGAACACCAGGACAATCGCCAAAAGAAGGGAAAACAAGGTGAGCGCCGAACCGGTCGTCTTCTGCTGGCTGAACTTGGCGATCCGCTTTCGGAGCAGGATTTCGAGATGTTCCGCGACGGATTTCTGGGCCGCGAGGGTTTTCTCCATGGCCTCGGTCACTCGGGAGTCGGAGGAAGCCTGGGGCTTGGCCATCGTGGCAAACGCCTCCTCGACCGCATGGCTGAGGGAATCCATCATCGGCGAAAGGTCGGCCAGGCCGTCGGTGTGCCCGTGGAACTTGTCGTCCTCCGTTATCGCCGACTCCACCGCCTTGACGGCCCGGGCGAGGTCGTCCTCAAGGCCGCGCCGGACCAAAATCTGGATTTCGAGCATCGTGGAATCGTTCTTGTCCTTGGGCTTCTCGGCGTCCCGGAGCGCCTGCCTGGCCTGGAAGTCGGACAGCCTCCTCGCCAGGGATGGCAGCGCCGCGGTGGCCGCGTCCATCAGGTAGTAGCTGTCGAGGTCGGGATCGAGGATCAGGTTGGAGGTGTCTGTGAGGTGGGCCACCATCGACAGGATGATGTCAAGCACGCGGGCCTGGCGCTCGTCGGCCTGCGCCGGCCGGATCTTGGCGAGGTCGAGCTTGAGCGCGTCCCATTCACGGCGGAGGTCGGCGGCACCGCAACCCTCGCGCTTGCGCTGCTTGAGGCCGTCGGGCGTGAAGTCGAAAGATTTGCCGGCCCGGCTTTCCTCCCGTTCGAGGGCCTCGATGGCGCGGTCCGCTTCCGTCCGAAGGCGGCGGGCCTGTTCATCGTTGGCGTGCCCCCTATCGACGAGGGCGCGGTGGGCCAGGATCGGCCTGAGCGTGTCGGTGACGCGCGACAGGTATGAAACGCCGACCAGTTCCTTGTCGGCGAAGATGATGTCCTTGTCCGCCGCGGCGATGTAGATGTTGAACAGAACGGCAACCGGCAGCAGGAAGCTGACGGATATCCAGAAAAGCCTGACGGCGATGCTTCGCCCGAGGATCAGGTCAAGGAAAAACCGGGTCATCTCTTCGGCTCCGATCGTCTGTTTCCCATGGCCATCAGCCTCAAAGCCGACGGCCTTTTCACCCAAAAGTCTCCAGCGGCACCGGGCCCATGCCCCGGCGCCCGTGCGGACTCATGCCCGGATGTTTCCGGACCCGCGCACCACGATCAATTTTATTCCGACGACTCCGAATCACGCCCCCGCAACAACTTGGCGGGGTCCAGTTCCAGGAGCAACTCGTCGGAAATGTCCCAAGCGGCGCCGCACGATTCCCGAAGCGGACGGTTGAGCGTCTCGGGCGGCGGCAATCTCCTGTCATCGGAAAGGTTCATGACATCGTCGATCGAATCGACCGGAAGGCTGATCAGTTCATTGCCATGCGCCAGGATTACATGGATGCCGGGTTCCCGGTTTCCGCGCTCGATCCCGAGGCGCCAGCGGAGGTCGATGGCCGGCATGACCTGTCCCCGGAGGTTCACCAGTCCCTTCACCAGCGGCGGGGCCAGGGGAACGGGGGTGATGTGGCTCGACCTGACGATCTCCTGCACTTCGGAGACCGGCAATCCCAGGAGGATTCCGCCCAGCCGGAAGGTGCAAAGCCCCGTCACGGACATCAGGCCACCCCCGCGAGCCATCGTTGCGGATCCACCACCTGCGCCACCGATCCCCGCACGATCGCCATGCCGCCTTCTCCCGGGCCGGTTTCCGAGACCGTGTCGATGATCCTGCCGACAACCATGCCGACCAGGCCCGATGGCGCCCTGTGCACGACGACGGCGATCCGGTCAGGGACTCCAACCGAGATGTCCAGCGGACGGGTCGGCGCCGATGAGGCGTCGAACAGCGGGAGAATGCCGCCCCTGTACTGCACCACCGTGTTATCGCCGGCCTTTTCAATTTTTTCCCGGGGGATCTCCTCGAGGCGGTCGACGGCGTCCAGGGGAATGGCCTGCAACCTGCCGTCGGTCGACTCCACCAAAAGAAGCGACCGCGACTCCACGGGCTTGGCGGCCTCGGCGACGGCAAGCGCCTCGCCGCGGCGGCCGTGCAGGCCGGCCAGGCGGGCCACGCCGACCGGATCGACAATCAACGCGATCGATCCATCGCCCAGAAGAGTGGTGCCCGAGTAGGATGGGATTCCCTTCAGCAGCGTCGGCAGCGGCTTGACCACGATTTCCTGGGAGTCGAGGATCCTGTCCACCTTCAGGGCGAACTGCCTTTTTTCGGCATGCACCACCACGACCGAAAACGCCTCCTCGAACGACTCCTCGGGGGAGCAACCGAGAACCTCGGCCGTCTCGATCAGCGGCATCAACTCCGATCGGAAACGGAGGTAAATCCCACCCCCGACCCGCGTGACGGCCCTGATGTTCTTCTCCGTGTCGAGCCTCATGAGTTCGATGATGCCCGCCTGGGGTATCGCCACATGCGCCGTGCCGACCCGCACGATGACGGCCTTGATGATGGCGAGGGTCAGGGGCAGCCTCAGCCTGACCGTCGTGCCCTTGCCCATGACGCTGGACAAGTCGATCGAACCGCCCATGCTTTCGATGCTTGTCTTGACGACATCCATGCCCACGCCGCGGCCGGAAACCTCGGTCACCCGGTCGGCCGTGGAGAACCCAGATATGAAAACAAACTGCATCACCTGGCTGTCGCTCATGCGCGCGAGGTCATCGGCGCCCGCCAGCCGCTGCGACGCCACCTTGGAGCGCACCTTGGAGGCGTCGATTCCCCGGCCGTCATCGGACATTTCCACCGTCACCTGACCGGCCTCGTGGCTGGCGCGCAGCAGGATCCGCCCCTCGGCCGGCTTGTCCATCGCGAGGCGGTTCGCGGGCGGTTCAATGCCGTGGTCGACCGCGTTGCGGGCCAAGTGGGTGAGCGGCGCCTTGACCGCCTCGAGGAGCGTCTTGTCGAGTTCCGTGTCGCCTCCCTCGAGGTCGATGCGGCAATGCTTGCCGAGGTGGCGGGCCAGGTCGCGGACCATGCGCGGCAGTTTCGACCAGACTCCGGAGATGGGTTGCATGCGCGTCCGCATGACCACTTCCTGGAGCTCACTTGTCACCAGGTTCAGCTGGCGCGTCGCCGCCTGGTAGCCCGCGTCCTCGATCGACTCGGAGGCCTGCACGACGCGGTTCCGCGCCAGCACCAACTCGCTGGCCAACGCCATCAGGCGGTCGATTGTTTCCACGCCGATGCGGACAGTGGCCTCGGCCAGCATGCTCGCCCCCGCCGCGCCCCCCTCCGGTTCGGATGGCGCGTCGGCAACCGATGGGGGAACAACGGCGGGTTGAAGCGCCGCGAGCCCGGAACCCGCCTGCGCGGGGGGACTCGGCGGGACGGGCTTGGCTTCAACCGGCTTGGCCGGCGCGGCTTGGGGCACCGCGGGTGAAGGCTTTTTTCCAAACGACGCGAGAATCGCGGAGACATCACCGGCGGCGGACTCATCGGTGCCGGTGGCTTCGATTGTCGCCAACAGTTTTTTCAAGCCATCGACGCAGGCCAGCAGCCAGCCGAAATGAACCGGCTCGGGAACGATTTCGCCTGAACGAATCTTGGCCAGCAGGTTTTCGGCGCCGTGGCCCAGGGATTCAAGGTGCTTCAATCCGAGAAAACCGGCACCCCCCTTGATGCTGTGGAGCAACCGGAAGCAGGATTGAACGGCCTCGGAACGCGCCGCGGGCGTGGGCCCCGACTCCATCGCGAGCATCAATTGCTCAACCTGACCGAGGTATTCATGCCCCTCGATCAGGAATTCCCGCAGGTTCTCGTCAATTGGCGGCATGAAAGGGCATCAGCCAAGAAGCCAGTAAAACGCCTCTCCATCAGTGAAACAGAATAAGTAGGCTTCTTCAAGAATATTCAACCCATTTTGCCAGTCTTGCGTAGACAATCATGGCAAAATCAGCGCAACCCCAACAACTGGCGTACCGAGGATTGGACATCCTCCTCGGTGGCGTTCTTTGGAAGGATCTTGTCGACACCGGCTTGCCAGGCGAATTGGAGAATGTGATCTTCGGTTTCGCTCGTGAACATGAGGACCGGGGTCTTGGCGTTCCTGCCGTCCAGCCTGACTTTCCTGGTCACGGCATCACCGGTCAGGTTGGGCATGTTGAAGTCGGTGACGATCATGTCGAATGCCGAGGCTTCGATCTTTTCCACGGCCTCGGCACCGTCCTTGGCCACCGTGATGTTGCCAAAGCCCATGTCGCGGAGGGCTTTTTCGATCCGCTTGCGGGCGAAGTGGGAGTCGTCGGCAATGAGGGCGGCCATGTCGGCGACAGGCTTGGAAGGCCCGCCGCCCTGCTGGATATTCCCGGCCAACTCAGCCAGGTCGGCGGCGAAACTGTTCTTCTTGATGGCCATGGCCCTGTCGATGCCAGCGACCGCCGAGGCGCCGTCATCGTCGGATGTCACCAGTCCGAACATGATTCCCCGGGTGGAATCCTCCTGGCGCATTTCCTGAAGCAGTTCGACCCCGGAACCATCGGCCAGCGTTTTCGACGCCAGGACAAGGCAGACCCCGGGATTGTCGTGAAGGGCCTCCCTGGCCTGCATCATGTTCTTGGCCTTCACCACATGAAATTGCCTGCCGAGACTTTCAGCCTGGCTCGCCATCCTTTTCAGGAAGAAATCGGAGGAGTCAACGACAATGACGGTGGAAACCGACTGCCCGGCGACCAGCGTTTCAGGCGAAGCGTTTTCCGCCGATTCGGCCAGCGCCGCCATCCCTCCCTGCACCACCATGGTGGCGCCGCTTTCCTCGGCCGCGGGCGTCAAGGCCGGTGCCGACACCTTCAGCTTGGAAAGGTCGCTGGCGACCTCGTCCATCGACTGGTATCTCTTTGAAATCTCCTTCTCGACCATCTTGCGGAAGATCGCGTCGAGCGCGGGCGGCGCGTCGGGCCTCGCCTGGCAAAGCGATGGGATCGGCTCCTTCTGGTGGGCCAGGATCTTCTGCATCTGGGTCTTGGCCTGATAGACATTCCGGCCCGTCAGCAGGTACCAAAGGGTGCATCCGAGGCTGTAGATGTCGGCCCGGTGGTCGGCCGTCTTCGTGTCCATGGCCTGCTCCGGCGCCATGAATTCCGGGGTTCCGGCGATCATGTAAGCCTGCGTGAGGCTTTCCTGGTCGGCATCGGCGCTGATTTCAGACTGCTCGGTGATCCTCACGAGACCCAAGTCGGCCACCTTCACGGTGCCCGACTTGTCGATCAGGAAATTCGCGGGCTTGATGTCCCGGTGGACCAGGCCCTTGGAATGGACATAGGCCATCGCAATGGCGGCCTGACGTATGGTTTCAATCGCCTCGCCCACGGGCAGGGGCCCGCGCTTCATCACCAGCCCGGCAAGGTCCGTTCCCTCGACGAATTCCATCGCGAGGTAGTGCCCCATGGGGCCCTCGTCGGTGTAGTAGACGGCGATCACGCCCGGATGGGCCACTTGGGCGCTCGCCTCAACCTCCCTGTTGAACCGGGCGACGCTATCTGGTGAACCCACGAGTTCCTTCTTGAGAACCTTGAGGGCGGCCATCCGTTTCATGCGGCGGTCGCGGGCCTTGTAGACGGCTCCCATGCCCCCGGCGCCCAGCTTGTCGAGGACGATGTAGTTGCCCATCTGCAATTCCGTGGCGCGACCCTCGCGCACGGCTTGGGCCTGAAATGGCGTGAGCGCTCCATCGCGCGAGAGGATTTCAACCGCGGCCTCATCCGTGGCAACGGGTCCCGGGACCCCGGCGAACGATTTTTCAAGTTCCTGCGCCGTGAGGATCTTGTTGTCGAGGATGTCGTGGATGGTGCCGAGGTTGGATGGAATGGTCATGGTTCAGCCCGACTTGGAATCTTCAGCCAGTTTACCAATTTCACCGCGCCAACCATCGAGCTTCCCTGAAAACTTCAGGGCCAGGGCCGAGGCCTCCCGCAGATAATCGTCGGGGTTCGCCCAAGCCTGGCATGGATCGAGGTGACGGGGTTCGATGCCAGCGACGGCCTTGGGCCGGCCGAGGCCGAAGACCGGATCCCTCACCCATTCGGCCTTGGCCAGGCTGCCATCAAGAATCCTTGAGACGATGGCCCTGGTGACAGCCAGCGGCATGCGCCGGCCGACCCCTCCACTGGCGGAACCGCCCGACCAACCAGTGTTGACCAGCCAAACGCGTGAACCATGCCTGGCCAGCCGCTCGGCAAGCAGCGCGGCGTATTCAAGAGGCCGGCGGGGCAGGAAGGGGGCGCCGAAACCACTGGAGAATGTCGCGGAAACTTCCCGCACTCCCGATTCGGTGCCTCCCACCTTGGCCGTGTACCCCAGCAGGAACTGCTCAAGGGCCTGCCTCCTGTCAAGCAGGGAGACCGCCGGCAGCACCCCGAACGCGTCGCAGGTGAGGAACAAGATATTGTCGGGATGCCCCGCCTTGCCGCCAGGTTGGGCGCCAGCCACCCGGGAAAGCGGATAGGCGACGCGCGTGTTCTCGGTGATGGCGGAGGAGTTGAAGTCAGGGGTTCGGCTGACCGGGTTCAGGGGAACATTTTCGAGCACTGTTCCAAAGCCGATACTGTCCCAGATGAGCGGTTCACCCTGCCGGGTCAGGTGGATGGTCTTGGCGTAGCAACCTCCCTCGAAGTTGAAGATTCCCTCGCCCGACCAGCCATGCTCGTCGTCGCCCACGAGGAGGCGCTCGGGATCGGCCGACAGGGTGGTCTTGCCGGTGCCCGAAAGGCCGAAATACAGGGCGACATCGCCCTGCCTGCCGACGGTCGCCGAGCAATGCATCGGCATGACGCCGCGGCCGGGAAGCCACCAATTGAGAAAGCTGAAAACCGATTTCTTGATTTCCCCGGCGTAGCGGGTTCCTAGGATCAGCACCCTGGCCCGCTCGAGGTCGATGGCGATCAGGGGTTCATCGCCCGGACCGGGCAGGTTGCCGGCGGCGAGTATGGTGGCGTTTCGCGCCACGCCGCCGACCGGATCGCGGAACAGGCACGCGGAGAACAGCGCCTGCCATGGCATGGTACTGACCAGCCGAACGCCAACGGCATGCGAAGAATCGGCTCCAGCGGATCCCTCGAAACCGTGGAGGCCGCCCACGGAGGCCAGTTGGCGGAGCGTTTCAGACCAAAGCGATTCGAACTCGGAGGAGGAGATCGGCTTGTTCGTCTTGCCCCAGTCCACTGAATCGTCAGAAGCACCGCCGGAAACGAGGAATCGCCGCTCGGGGCACCTGCCGGTGTAACGACCCGTGTTCACGCGCAGGCTTCCCGTGTCGGTCAGTTGGCCTTCCTGGGAGGCCAGGGCTCGTTCGACCAATTCGGGCGGAGTGAGGAAAGCGACCTTGGCCGGATCGAGTCCGAGGTGTTCGAGCCAACCGTTCGTTGAGTCCATGGCAATCTTCCTTGACACGCACCTTGGCAAAGGCGGTCAACCAGAGAACCGGACCAATGGAAGGGAGAGGGGCCCGCAAGCAAACATGATACCAATCCAAGGGATCCGCGCCCCGGCGCTACCGGGCCAGGTCCTTGTAAAGCGGCAGCAGTAGCGGGGCGGTGTCGGGGCCGAGGCTGTTGATCTCCCCGTAGGGCGCCTTCTTGTAGTCGTAGGTGAAGGGTTCCTTGGCATCCCATTGCCGCCTCGGCATGATGTAGCCGACCTCATCCTGGGCCAGGCCCAAGATCCAACGGTGCTTCGCGTTCAACTGCGACAGCACCGAGGGTTCCACCGGCGCGTCGGGGAAATCAGCCCCCGTGGGTGCGGGTTCCGGCACCTTTCCCAGCGCCAATTCGGGGTACAACTCCCCGGGCACGAGGGCCACTTGCAACTCCCCCAAGGTGAGCACGCCGGCGCAAGACCGCAGTGCCTTCCGCCCGCCATCCTTGGCCTCACCGGGCTTGTCCACCGAACCGGACCAGAAATACATCTTGCGAGGCAAGGTTCCCAATTGGTTTCCGGCGACATAAAGCAGGTTGTCGACGGGGAGATAGACATCACGCTGGGCAAGGCGCATGGGGGTGAGCCTTGCCGGCTTGGACCCGTCGACCGCCTTGCCGGCCCGTTCCGCGATCAGTTCGCCGTAGCGGAATGTCGCCTCGACGCTGTTTTTGGGCAATTCCCTGCCGTCGGCAGCCTTGACCGGCTGACTGGGCGGGCTCATCAACCCGCCGACCGCGCCGGTGAGGTACACGACGGGGCACCCGTATTTCCTGCCAAGGGCCCCCACAAGCGGGCCCACATAATCGCTCGAAATTCCCTTGTGGCTCGAGTTGATCATTTCGGGATGGTTGTGCCAGAGAACGGCCAGGCAGGCCGGTTTTCCATCCGCGGCATCGAACCGGAGGATTCCCATCGGATCCATTTTCACCAGCGGCGGACGCGAGTCCTTCATGAGGTCGCCGGCCTCGACTTCCCCCAACCGGGCCGAGACGGGCTTGAGCGCGGCCTTGGCCGCCTTCACCGCCGCGACGCAGGCCTCCTCCACCCGCGCGAGATACGGCGGATGGACCCCGGACGAGATTCCCGTTCCCCACAGTCCCAGGGTGTCGGGGGCGTGGTGGGTGTGCGTGGCGCTGACCACGACCCGGATCCCCGGCAGGCGCTCGGCCACGCGGCGGGCTGATTCGTCGAACAAGCCGACAACATCGGCGCAAACCAGGGCCACCGTTGCCCCCTCCCCTTCCAGGACAAGGGCCCGCGCCGCGATCGGGTCGGTGACAAACTCCGCCCGCCTTCCCCGGCCAAAACCGGCCAGCCAAACCTTGAACGCCTTGGGATCCGGCGTGATATCCACGCTGGCGGCGCCGGCGCGGAGGGTTTCGGCACCGGGGAACGCGCAAACCAGCAGCATGAAAAGCATCGCACGGCCTCAGGAAAGGGGATGGATCGCATCAACCGCCCGCTTAACATGAAATCGTACCGACAAACACGGATGGTTTCACGAGGCGAGCGCCATGCGATCGCGAGTTGTCACCCTGACACCGGTTTTGCTGGCGGCCCTGGGCTTGGCCGTCCTGGGACAGGGCCGTGATTCCAAGCCGGATGACAAGGCCATCGCCAAGCTGATCCGGGATCTGGGCGACGGCGACTTCGAGATGCGGGAAAAGGCCTCCGAGGCCCTCTGGCGAGCGGGAAGCGCCGCCGAGAAGGCGCTTCAGGAAGCCGCCAAAAGCGATGACATCGAGGTGCGCAAGCGCGCCCGCGACATCCTGCAGAAGTTCGCCACCGGCCAGATGCCCGACACTCCCGTGGCGGTGCTCGACCTTCTGGGGGAATACCAGTCGGCCGAGGGAAACGCGCCCCGGCGCGCCGCGGTTCTCAGGCGCCTCATGGTGGAGGGCAAGGCCGGCATCCAGGCGGTGGTGAGGATGGCGGCCAATGAACCCAAGGGAACGGGCGATTTCCTCCTGACACAGATCGCGGCGGCGTTGCCGTCAACCATGGCCCGCATCGAGGCGATGGGCGAAAGGAAGAAGATCGACGAGTTGGTTGAAATGATCGCGACCCGCTCCCCTTTCGGCCACGCGCACCTGGCGTCGTGGGCCAAGTCGACGGGAACCCTCAAAACCTGGATCGAGGAACTCGACAAGGGGGATGGCCGCGTGGCGACATGGCCGGCACCCGCCCGGCACATGGCTCTGATGATGCTCAAGCGCGCCGACGGCGACCTGCCCGGCGCCATCGCCGCCGCCGAGAAGGCCAAGCAACCGAATTTCGTCGAGGCGTTGCGGATCGAGGCGGGCCTGTGGACTGAACTGGCCAAGGCCGGCCCGGGGGACATGAACGATCCCACCCACCGCGCCGGACTCAAGTCGACCTTCCTGCGGTTGGCCGGCATGAGGAAGGAGTTCACCGAGTCGCTGGAAGGTTTGCGGGAGCTGGCGGGCCGCGACCATGATGACGGCGACCGCCTTCCCTATTCCGCCAAGCTGATGCTGCTCAACGACCAGACCGACGAGGGGATCAAGATCCTCCTGGCGACCAACCACCGGGCGCTGGCCTTCGAGGTGATGGCCGCCCAGATGCGGCACAAGGAGGCGTTCGCCCTTGCGGACCAGGTCCGCAAGGCGATGGACCGCGACCTGGTCGACATCGAAATGGTCGAGGCGCGCATCCGCTGGCTTCTGGGAGACCGGAAGCGCTCGGGAGAAACCTTCGACCGGCTTGCCGAGGAACTCAAGCCGGGAGGCGAACCGCCATCCTGGTTCGAGGCGCTCATCGAGAACGAGATTCTCGCCGGACGCAGGGATTCGGCGTGCGACCACGCGGCGCGTCCGTTCCCGACCGGCGACCCGGGGGATTGGAAGCAGCGGCTGTTCACGAAGCTGTATCCGGAGAAGTCGGGCGAGGCCGGTGCCTGGTGGGATCACATGGCCGGCCGGGTCATCGAGGGAGGCATGGCGGGACGGCTCAAGCTGATCGGCCAGATCCTCGCCGGCACGACGGGTCGCCTCAAGGCGTCCGAGCTGCTGGGGCAGGTCGAGGAGAAGAGGGAGATTCCCGAGGATCTCCGGCTTGCCGCCGCCGACCTGGCCAGGCGCGCCGGACTGGGAGCCGACGAGGAAAGGCTGCTGACCGGCGGCAAGCGAGCCGCGAGCCGGGTTTCCCTGGGCGACGCGAAGGCCCGGCGCGGTGATTGGGCGGGGGCCCTGCAAGACTGGGACTTGGCCGAGACGATGGAACCTGGAAACCCCGTGGTGCAGGTCTTGAGGGCCCAGGCGCTTGACAAGCTGGGCAGGAAGCCGGAGGCCGCCGAGGCCCGCGCCCTGGCCCGAAGGCTTCCCCTGGGGCTTGAAGGGGTGCGGTCGACCCTGGTGCAGGAGTTGGCGCGCCGGGGTTTCCGCGACGAGGCGGCCGAGCATGCCCTGCTGTGGCTGGCGTGCTCCCGTCCGGGAAGCTACGAGGCGGGAAACGCCCATCGCCATGTGGCGCAGGCGCTGGCCCGCGCGGAAAAATACTCGGCCTCGGCCCACGGGCAGCAGGTGTCTTTGTTCCGGATTCTCGGTCGGGAGATATCGTTTATTTATCCCACGGCCTATGTCTCGGTGCCGGCCCTCATCCACAGGTTGCGGGCCCGCGGCCAACTGGCGGAAGGCAAGGTCGACGAGGCGCTGGCGGAAATGGCCACCTGCCAGAAACTGATGCCCCGGGACATCGAACTGCCCATCCTGGTCTTTGATGAACTCGCCAAGCGGGGCAGGAAGGCGGAGGCTGAAAAGCTGTACGCCACGGCGCTGGAGGCCCATGAGGCCCTCATCGCCGAGTTTCCCGAATGCGCCTGGGCCCGCAACGGCGCCGCCTGGCTCATGGCCTGCTGCCGGAAAGACCTGGAACGCGCCGTGGCGCACGCCGAGAAGGCGGTGTCACTCAACCAGGAAAGCCCGGGATACCGCGACACGCTTGCCGAGGCCCTGTTCCAGAAGGGGGACAAGAACAAGGCCATCCAGTCCATCCAGAAGGCCGTCGACATGGATCCCAAGCGGGTCTACTACCGCAGGCAACTCGAAAGGATCAGTGCCGGCAACCCCGCCACCCCCCGGCCCGATGAGAACGATGACGAGTGACAACGGTTGCCCAGGGCCCTGAAAGCCGGTTTATAATTTGGGGATTTTTCCGATGAACTCCGAGCCCAGCATCGAATCGATTCGCGACAAGGTCTTCTCGGGAACCCGCCTCGGCCGGGAGGAAGGCCTTTATCTTGAAAAATCGGCCAGCCTTCACGACCTTGGCGAATTGGCCAACGCGGTGCGGGAGCGCAAGAACGGGGACATCGCCTGGTACAATGTGAATGTTCACCTGAACCCTACCAATGTCTGCGCCTACCGATGCACCTTCTGCGCCTTCCGGGCCGACCTGAAGGATCCCCGGGCTTACCGGATGTCCGATGACGACATCCTGGCCAGGGGTGCCGAGGCGCGGGCCCGTGGCTGCACCGAGATGCACATCGTCGGGGGGTTGCACAACAAGGCACCCGTCGACTGGTACAGGCACATCCTGGAACTGATGCACTCCCATTACCCTGAAATCCATCTCAAGGCCTACACCGCCGTGGAATGGGACTGGTTTGAACGCATCACCAACCGCCCCGTCCCGGAGATTCTCGCCGAATTCCGGCAAGCCGGCCTTGGAAGCCTTCCGGGAGGTGGCGCCGAGATATTCGACCCTGTTGTTCGAGGCAAGATATGCGAGCACAAGGCTGATGGTGGCGCCTGGCTGAAGGTTCACGAGGCGGCGCATCGCCTTGGACTGCGTAGCAACGCCACCATGCTCTATGGCCACCACGAGGGGCCGGAACACCGAATCGACCACCTTCTGACCCTGCGCGAACTTCAGGACCGGACCGGTGGTTTCCAAACCTTCATTCCGCTGGCGTTCCATCCCGAGAACACCCGCATGGCGCACATGCCCAAGCCGTCATCAATCGCCGACCTCCGCACGATCGCGATCAGCCGCCTGATGCTCGACAACTTCGACCACATCAAGGCTTACTGGATCATGCTTGGCATTTCCACGGCGCAAATCGCACTTTCCTACGGCGCCGACGACCTCGACGGGACGGTGGTTCACGAGAAGATTTATCATGAGGCCGGATCAACATCGCCCCAGGAAATCACCGTCAACGACCTGCGCCGATTGATCGTCGAGGCCGGGCGCGAACCAGTGGAACGGGATACGCTCTACCGCCGCGTGCAACGCGACCAGTCGAACCCCGCCCGGTGGTCGATCGCAGCCTAGGGCCGGCTTGCACCGGATGAGCTGGATTGATAACGCTGACAAAAACCTTTCGGAGCAAACCCGGTTTCAACAAACCAAGGAAAGGTAAGCCCGCGTTCAAGCGAAATTCAAATAACTGACCTGCTCAAGACCCCGGCACCCGCCATCATTCTGTTAGCCATTTCATATCCCTGAAGCGTCGAACGGCGCGAGCGACCTCTGAACTGGCCATAGTTGTTGGATGTCTGTGAGGGCCCCTCACTTCGTTCAGGGCTCCCAAGTATGTTTTGCCTAGCCTTCATATTGAGGTCCGTTCATCGCTTAGGAGCCCCCAGCGGAGTGAGGGGCGAGTCGATCAAGGAACAACACCAGGAGCCATAGCAGAAACAACAGAGCCCCCGGCAAAGCGCGAAGGCGGAGTGAGTAGGGTGTATTGAAGTTGACCCGCTCACTCCGGTGCTTCGCACCTCCGTTCGGGGCTCTTTTTAATATGCTTAATCGGCATTTTTATCGGCATGATCACTCTAACCCATCTATTTGAAAGCGCTCCAGGTTTCCCAAGTCCGGTGAGCGCCATGCAGGGCCGGGCCGAAAAGACTGAGCCGAATACCAATGACATCGCCGGGCTTGCGCCCGGCGAACTCCCACCAAGAGATTGATGGGCTGGCTTTTGCTGAGCCTATCGTTTGTCGCGACTCATCTGCTCAAGGCGCTTCATCACCTCATCGAGCCGGCGCTCCAATTGTTCAAACCGGCGGGCGGCATCCGGATTCAGTCCGGAACCACCGGGATTGGCACCCGGCTGCTCGCCCGGCGGGTTGATTCGGGAAGGAAACCCGAATCCGGGGCCCGGCATTCCGGGCCTGCCTTGAAACGCCGCGCCTCGGCTTCTCCATTGCCAGGGAGCCCCGCCCGCTTCGGCCGTCTCGCGGTTCGCGCGCATCAGCTTTTCGCCAAGCTCACGAAGCGCCTTGGCATGGTTTTCCATCTCCTCCTGGATGCGATTCACCTGTTGGCGAGCCCGTTCCTGTCGCTCCGCCATCTCCTTGTCCTCAGGCCGTGGCTCACCCGGCCTGCCTTCCGGCGGACGGGGCTGGTCGGGGCGGCGACCTTCGGGCCGAGGCTCACCCGGCCTGCCCTCCGGCGGGCGGGGTTGGTCGGGGCGGCGACCTTCGGGCCGTGGCTCACCCGGCCTGCCTTCCGGCGGACGGGGTTGGTCGGGGCGGCGACCTTCAGGCCGAGGCTCACCCGGCCTGCCTTCCGGCGGGCGGGGTTGGTCGGGGCGGCGACCTTCAGGCCGAGGCTCACCCGGCCTGCCTTCCGGCGGGCGGGGTTGGTCGGGGCGGCGACCTTCAGGCCGAGGCTCACCCGGCCTGCCTTCCGGCGGGCGGGGTTGGTCGGGGCGGCGACCTTCAGGCCGAGGCTCACCCGGCCTGCCTTCCGGCGGGCGGGGTTGGTCGGGGCGGCGACCTTCAGGCCGAGGCTCACCCGGCCTGCCTTCCGGCGGGCGGGGCTGGTCGGGGCGGCGACCTTCGGGCCGTGGCTCACCCGGCCTGCCTTCCGGCGGACGGGGTTGGTCTTGCACCTCGACGAGGCGGAATGCAAGCAAACCGCCGGCAACTGCCAAGCTCAACCAGTTCATTTCCGGGCTCCTTGGGAAAGGGAATTCCACCGGCCAAAGCGCAATGGATGCGATCAAAATACATCAAATTTCTTAGGTTATCATGAGATTTCCGGAGGGTACATGATTGAGCTGGACAATATTCGGGTGGTTCATGGCGCCGGTTCGGGTGCCAGGGAGGCCGTTTCCGGGGTTTCCCTGACAATCGGCACGGGCGAGTTGTTCGGGTTGCTCGGGCCCAACGGCGCGGGTAAGACTTCGCTTGTTTCGGTGCTGACAGGGCTGAGGGCTCCCACTTCCGGCCGGGTTATTCTCGATGGGCGGGAACTGGGTCGGGATGGCGCCGACTTGCGAAGGCGGATCGGACTGGCTCCCCAGGAAACGGCGCTCTACCCGGCCATGACGGGATTGGAAAACATGCGGTTTTTCGGCTCCCTTTTTGGCTTGAAGGGACCCTCGTTCGACCGGTCGGCCATGGAAATCCTCGAAGCCCTTGGACTGGCCGCCTGCTCCGACAGGCCGGCCGGAACCTACTCGGGAGGCATGCTTCGCCGCCTCAACCTGGCCGTGGCGTTGGCGCACGAGCCCGACATCCTTTTTTTGGATGAACCGACCGTGGGAGTGGATCCCCAGTCGCGGGCGCTGCTGTTTTCGCGCATCCGAGACCTTCACGGGCGTGGAAGAACCATCGTCTACACAAGCCATCACCTCGATGAGGTCGAGGCTTTGTGCCCCCGGCTGGCGATCATGGATCATGGCAGGCTCATCGCCTGCGACACGCTCCCCTCGCTGCTTGGCCGCATGCCGGGCACGATTCGCGCCGCCTGCGGGCCGGTGCCCTCCGACCTGGCCGAGTCATTGGCGAAACAGGCCTTGGGAACCTGGACCAACGAGTCGGGCGGTTTCCGCCTGGAATGCCCCGAACCCGCGGCGCGCGCCCCCGCGGTGCTCGAGCGATTGATCGCCGCGGGAATCAGGCCGGCGAGCCTCGAGGTTCGCGCGTCCGACCTGCACTCGGTGTTTCTGAGCCTCACGGGCCGGGAGTTGCGGGATGGCTGACTGGCCCATGCTCGCCGTGGCCCGCAAGGACCTGCTGCTGCTGGCGCGCGACCGGAGGTCGGTCCTGCTGCTATTGGCGCTGCCGGGGTTCTTCATCGCCGTGTTGGGAGTCCTGCTTGGCGAAGGATTCGGAACGAAGGCCGATGACCGGGTTCGCGTGAGCCTGGTCGACCTCGACAGGGGAACCGGAATCCTCGGCTCCTCGTTCGCCCGCCTGGTGAGGGACGACCTTTTGGAGACCCCGGGCATCCGCGTCGAGTTGCTGCCCGACATCGAGACGGCCCGAAGGCTGGTCGCGTCGCATGAGCGCGCCGCGGTGATCATTCTGGGCCCTGAATTCACCAGCCGGGTCAACGCGTGCAGTTTCCTTCCCGAGGGAATCAATCCCTTTTTCCGGGAAGGGATCCACCTCGACCGCGTGGGGGTGGAGGTGCTTCGCGACACCCGGCAGATCGCCACGGCCAGCCTTGTGGAGCAGGTCGGGCAGGTCAGCCTCCTGAGAGTCGTGCTGCCATACATGATCGGCAAGGCGTTCGAGAGGCTCAGCGACCCCGACTTCATCGAGATCCTCGCCAAAAAGGTCGTGCTTCCGGTGCCGCCGGCCTTCAGGCCGCTGTTTCCCGGCGGAAAGGTCAACTTGAGCGAGTTGTTGAGGTTGGGATCAGGCGGCGATGCCCGTCTTGAGCGCGATTACCGCGCCCGGGCGGGCCAGGGCGTGCAGGCGGCGATCTCGGAACAATTCGCCCGGTACGACCTTTTGGGCAAGACCTGGGCGGCCCTCACGCGCAGCAAGGCGTCGGGCACCGCAAAGGAGGTGGAGTACGCCGACACCGCGGGCAAGGGATGGCTCAACCGGGGCGCCGCGCGCTACCAGATCCTTGTGCCGGCCCAAAGCGTGCTGTTCGCCTTCCTCATCGTGCTGCTGGCGGGTTCGATCCTCGTCGCCGAACGGTCAAGCGGCACGCTCATGAGGCTTCGCCTTTCGCCGCTGGGCCCCGGCGGACTGGCCATCGGCAAGTTCCTACCCGTGCTCGCGGTGAGCCTCATCCAGAACTCGGTCCTGTTCGCCGCGGGTTGGGCGGTCTTCGGCATGCGGTTCGGGCCGGCGGCCTGGACAACGGCGGAGCGGCTTTTGGTGCTGGCCCCCCTCATGGCCGGCGTTTCGGTGGCGGCCGCGGGCATGGCGGTGCTGGTGGCGGCGCTGGCCCGGGGCGAGCTGCAGGTGGCGCTCCTGGGGGCCTTGCCGGCCCTGGTGGGCGCCGTGTTGGGGGGTTGCGTTCTGCCGCGCGAGCTTTTCCCGGAAAGCACGAGGTGGCTGGCCTACCTCACCCCGCACGGATGGGCCCTCAACGCCTACCTGGAGTTGCTGGATCCCGATCCGGCGGGATCTCCCGACCTCATGCGGGTGGCGGCCTCCTGCGCGGTTCTGTCGGTTTCCGGACTGGCGTGTCTTGTCGTGGCATGGCGGCTGCTGGCCAGGGAATGGAGGCGCTGATGCGGTCCCGCTTGGCGCGCGACCCGCTCACGGGCGCCCTGGTGATCATCGCGCCCGACCGCGCGGGCAGGCCGGGAGCTTTCAGCGCGCAGTCGCCCCTGCCCGACGCCGTGGAATGCCCGTTCTGCCCGGGGCGCGAGCATGAGACGCCGCCGGAGTCGCTCGCGGTGCGCCCCGACTCGCCCGGCGCCGACACCCCGGGGTGGCAAGTCCGCGTGGTGCCCAACCGTTATCCGGCCGTTTCCGCCTCGGGCTACGGCATGCCCGGCGCCGCGGCGGGAATACATGAAGTCATCATCGAGACTCCCGCCCATCATGAACGCCTCCACGAACTCGACCTGAAACGACTGGCGGGCGTGCTTGCGGTTTACCACGACAGGCTTGAGCACCTGCTGGGGCAACCGGGCATCCGCCGGGCGATCATCTTCAAGAACTCGGGGGCCCAGGCGGGCGCCAGCCTTTCCCATGAGCACGCCCAGGCCATCGGCCTGAACTTCGTGCCTCCGGAACTGGCCCGCGAGGAAAGGCGCCGCGCGGCGCATGCGCGCCGCTCCGGCAGGTGCCTGCTATGCGACCTGCTGGCGAAGGCCATCTCCACGCGAAGGCGCGTGGTGGTTGACATGGGAAAGGCGGTGGCGATCTGTCCGCCGGCGCCCCGCTTCGCGCATGAGACATGGATCATTCCCCGCGACCATGGGCCGCCGGCGTCCGACATCCTCGAAGCGATGGCGGCGTGCCTGCGCAAGGTGCTCGGGGGCCTTGAGTCCGTTTCTCCCGGCTGCGCCTTCAACCTGGTGCTCGCCGGCCCCGAGCGCGCCATGTCGGCGGGCCACCATCACCTCCTCAAGGTGCTTCCCCGCCTGACGGGAATCGCGGGCCTGGAATGGGGCGGCGGCCTTTTCGTGAATCCGGTGCCGCCGGCGGCCTCGGCGAGGCTGCTGGGGAGGTAGGCTCAGGGTGCCAGCACGCGGCGGGCCGCCAGCACCGTGGCGGCGTGGATCTCGGCCGTGTCGTTGACATCGCGCGAGTATCCCCCCGCCATGCTGACGGCCACGGGGCACGCGTGACGGCGACAAAACTGATAAACCATTTCATCCCGCCGGGCCAGGCCTTCCTTGGTGAGGGCCAGCTTGCCGATGCGGTCGTCATGGTAGGGGTCGGCGCCCGAGACATGGATCACCAGGTCGGGAACCGACCGCCCGAACGCCTCGTCGAGTCCGCGCTCGAGTTCCCGCAAGTAGGCCTCGTCGTCCGTCCCGTCCGGCAGGGCGATGTCGAGGTCGCTGGTTTCCTTGCGGAGCGGAAAGTTCCGCGCGCCATGGATGGAAAAGGTGAAGGCGCCGGGTTCATCGCGCAGGATGCTGGCGGTGCCGTTGCCCTGGTGGACATCGGTGTCGACGATGAGCACCCGGCGCGCCAGTCCCTGGCCAAGCATGACTAAAGCGGCGATGGCTGAATCGTTGAAGATGCAATATCCCTCAGCGGCATCCCGGAAGGCGTGGTGCGTGCCGCCCGCCAGGTTGACGCCGATGCCGCCTTGGAGCGCGGCCCGGCAGGCTTCCACGGTGGCCCCGCTCGACCTCAGCGACCGTTCCACCAGGGCTTCCGACCATGGGAATCCCAATCGGCGGATTTCCGCTTCGGACAAGCCGCCCGCAAGCACCCGGTCGGCGTAGCCGGCATCGTGCGCCAACAGCAGGTTTTCCCTCCCGACCCGTGGAGGATCGGTCCAGCGCATGTCCTTGAGTTCCACGGCCAGCCGTTGCCGCAGCAGCCGGTACTTGGCCATGGGGAAGAAATGCCCAGCGGGAAGGGGCAATTCGTAATGGTCGCTGAAGAATATCTCCATCCAACGCGAACCTTCACATGAAATTCACGGCGAACACACATGGCCCGGGTAGGATGCCGCCCATCACTCGGGTGCGCAGGACATGACTCGACACGCCACAGCGCTATTGATTCTGGTCGCCATGACGGGTTGTGGCGAGTTCGAAAAGCTGGAATTGCATCCCCTTTCGGGAACCGTGACGCGAAAGGGAAAGCCTGTCAGGGATGGCGGCATCATTTTTCTGCCTGTCGAACCGTCCGGTCGCGCCCTCACGGTCAACGCCTCGGTTCGCGACGGAACATTCGAAGCCGTCACCGACAGAACTAGCGCCACGGGCCGCACCCTGATCGAACCGGGCGCTCCACGGGGGCGCTACAAGCCCGTCTACCATCCACAATCCGACGGCTCCAAGGGGGGACTGGAGGTTGAACTGGAAACGATCGAGGTGGCTCCGGGCGGGGTGGTGGTTCGCCTGGAACTTCCGGAAGCCATGCCCTCGGGAACAGGCCAGCCAAGGGATGAGCATTCAGCTGGAAAACAGCCGGACTGAGACCGCCCATGCCAGCGAACGGTTTGGACGATTGAATGGCTTGCCGCTTGGCGATTGTTAAGAACCGGTGAGCCAACCAAGAAGATTCCGCTAAAAGCCATCCGATTTGAAAATCACTTATTGGTACCGATCTTTGCCGCGGGTAAATATTCGTCTGTGGCTGCGGCTGTAGCGGCGGTCCACCGATTTCCCCCACTTCGAGGACTCATCCATGTCGCGTCAAGGCAACAAAAAGCGGATTGGCTTCACGCTGATCGAACTGCTCGTTGTGATTGCCATTATCGCGGTGCTCATCGGCCTGCTGGTGCCGGCCGTGCAGAAGGTGCGCGAGGCGGCCAACAGGTCGCAGTGCATGAACAACCTCAAGCAGATCGGCATGGCCTATCACAACTACCACAGCGCCTACGGGAACTTTCCTCCCGGCGGCCAAGATGGCCGGCCCACCGGTCAAGCTTGGCAAACCTGCTGCAACTGGGCCGACAATGATGTGACCATCAAGAACAACGCCGGCCAGATGGATGACCGTAGCGGTTTCAACTGGCGCTACCACATCCTGCCGTATATCGAGCAGGAACAACTCCACAGGGTTGTCAGCCGAGCCACTCTTTATGCCACTCCCACGAAAATTTACTACTGCCCCAGTCGTCGCCCGGTAACCCTGATCCGCGGCAACGCCCGTTGCGACTACAACGGCAATACAGGCACCAATTTTGTGAATGGTACACCCAACGCCACGGACCGTAGCACGGGCTCAGGAGTCGTTGACGGCGCGGTGCAAAACACTTCGGCGGGTACCCTCAGGGTAACCGACTTCCTTGACGGCACCTCGAACACCGTGCTCATTTCCGAAAAGTGGCTGCACCCCACGAACTACTCCAATGGCGCCGATGGTGGCGACAACGAGGTATGGTGCAACGCCGGTTGGGATGAATGCGTGGTGAGGCAGGCGGGCGGTACCTTCACCTATCGTTACAACAACGGTCAAAAGGCTCCGCCAACAAGCCCCAACCGCACGATCGACCGCACCCCGCGCCCCGACAGCGAGGCCCCCGCCCAAGTCACCGCCGCTGGCGCCAACGAAACCATCTGGAACCAGCAGTTTGGCAGCGCCCACCCCAGTGGCGTGAACGCGGTGATGAGCGACGGATCCGTTCGCGGCTTCAAGTACGGACTCGCCCAGGCGGCCTGGATCGCCACCTGCTCACGCAACGGTGGTGAAACCGTTAATGTCGAGTGATTTTATCTAACACCAAGGAGTTGCTCCATGATTCGTTTCCTTGCTTTGTTCGCGGTCTCCTTCTTCCTCACCGCGTGCGGTGATGCCAAGATCGAAGTTCCCAAGGACTCCGATGCCCTGCGCAAGCAGCAGGAAGAGTCCCAGAACAAGGCCGCTGACGAAGAGCGCGCCATGCAGAAGCAAATGAAGAGGAAGTAGCCGCTGTTTGAGCGATTTTGCGGGGTGGGCGCTGGCGTATCGCCGGCGCCTATTTTTTTCATGACTCGCGAAAAGTCAAAAATGTTAGAGCCAACTTCAAATGATTGAGCTGGATTAATAATGCTGCCTAGGTAGCGTCCGTCAAGTTGCGCACATTGAATTTGTTGAGTTCCATGAGTGGGATGGTTGAGTGAGAAGGATCTGCTGTTTTTGGGTTGTTTTATTCCTCCTTGGGTTGTTTTTGGTGTTCGAACCTGCCCATGTCCAGATACCGCCTGGCTCCCCATTTTGTGCCAGCCACATGTCGCAGCCTCGCGGCCACCAGCATGAGCGCGGACTACCCATCGGGGAAGTTGCCAACGACCCTGGTTCTTCTCCTGATTTCTCGGTCGAGTCTTTCCAAGGCATTGTTGGTCCGGATCCTGATCCAGTGCTCCCTTGGGAATGACATGTAAGCGAGCGATTCCCCCAACCCGGCCTCCAGCACCTTGGCCGCGGCTCCCAGACGCATGGCCAACAACTTCTCCTTCACGCTGGCCGCCTTCTCCATCGCCGCCTCCCGGTCCTCCTGGGCCTGGATGGCCTTCAGCATGGGAGCCACCTCGGCGATCTTTTCCCGCGACACCTTCGACAGGATGTTCCTGTGGAAATGGAACACGCACCTTGGCCACCGGGCCTTCGGGAAGCACTGCCCCACCGCCTCCACCAGTCCCACGCACTTGTCGCTCACCACCAGCCTCACATCGGACAACCCACGCGACTTCAAGTGGCGCAGGAACGACATCCAACTCTCCTTGTCTTCCTGCATGCCCTCGCAAATCCCGAGGATTTCACGGTGGCCTTCGGCGTTCACGCCGATGGCCACCAGCACCGCCACCTTCTCCACCTCCACTCCCCATGTCCGCTTCAGCCAGATCCCGTCCAAAAACACATACGGATACTCGCCCTCGATCTTCCGGTTCCGCCATGACTCGATCTGTGAATACACCTTCTGGTTCAACTCGCTGACCGCCGAGGGACTCACCCGCATCCCCCACAGAGCTTCCGTGATGTCCTTCACGCGCCTGACGCTCACACCGGCCAGGTACATCTGAACCAGCGATTCCTCCACGCTGCTCTCCCGCCTCTTGTAACGCTCAATGATCCGGGTCTCGAACGGAAGGCTCCGCAGGCGTGGCACCTTCAAGGTCACTTCGCCTGCCTTCGTATGAAGCCTTCTGCTGTAGCTCCCAGAACGCGTATCCACGCGCTCGGGACTCCTCTCGTATTTGCCAGCACCGCAAAGGCTGTCCGCTTCGGTATCCAGAAGACCGTTTAACGTCTCTTCGACCGATGTTTTCACCAGCGCATCCAAGTGCCCGCGAATCTGACCTGCATCAATCCGGATCGCGTCCAAAACCTTGCCCGACTTCCACTTCCCGTTTAACCTGCTCATCGTGATCTCCGTGGTGTTCATGGTTTGGACTGTTTTGCAAACCCATCCCTAACATCACGGAAATCACCAGCAAATTGTGCGCATATTCAAGGACGTTATCGATGCGGCATTGGGGCTGTAAGTTTCTTGCGACTATGAAATTCAGAGATTGCGCGCTGCAAATTCGATCGCCAACCCGCTTGCGCTCCGCCGGTTAACTACGGCAGCTCCGGTCGCGGGCTCCGCACCGCGACCTCCGTGCCTACGTCAACCGCCTCCGCTCTCTACCTGTTTTCCAACTCGACTTTTACTTGGGGATTCCAGATGAACTCAGGGCCACGCGAAAGCCAAGGTCGTTGCGGCGAACCGACGGGTCGAGCCTGAGGCGGTTAGCAGACCGGCAGTGCACGGCATCGAAGCGCCAACTGCCACCACGGTAGACGCGGATCGAGCCAGTTGCAGGGCCAATCGGGTCCGTCACAGATCCCGCAAGGTATACTCCTCCGTACCAATCAGCACACCACTCCCACACATTACCGTGCATGTCGTGGAGGCCCCAGGCGTTGGCCGGATAACTTCCCACGGCACTGGTCTTTCCCAAATTCGGCCCCTTGGTGGTGGTTCCGTAGGGATAGATCCCATTGCAGTTGGCCTGGGCGCCGTTGAGTGCCTTGCCAAAATGAAACGGCGTTGTCGTCCCCGCCCGGCACGCGTACTCCCATTGAGCTTCCGCGGGCAAACGGTAAACATGGCCAGCTTTCCTCTCCTCCGGAAACTCTGATAGTTTCAGGCAGAATAGAAAGGCATCTTCCCAACTCACAGTCTCCACAGGCAATTGCGCGCCTTTGAAACGGCTCGGGTTATCGCCCATCACCTTTTCGTATTCGGCCTGTGTGACCTCAAACACGCCAAGGTAAAAATCCTTCGTCAATATCACCTCGTGTTGGGTTTCATCAGTATCCCTTACAGCTTCCGTTTCCGGACTGCCCATCAAGAACTTGCCCTTAGGTATCCGCACCAGCTTCATGCCGATACTGTTGGTGATTTCCTTGGGGTTGGTGATTTCCTTGCTGCCTGATAATTCAACCTGCTGATGCATTGATGGGCGCAGCATGAAACTCAAAAGCAGAAGCCCGATCAAAATTCCGCTAGCAGCTAAAATTCTCCTTTTCGTGGTTGTTGGCAAATTTGAGATTCTGTCTTTAGCTGAATAGTACATGTTGTTGATGTTTGGACCATTTCCCGTGCCGGTCTTTCGCAACAATTTGATTTCAGAGAGATTATTTTCCACTGGTGTGTCAGCAAAGGCCTCACTGGCTCCAATGGCGAAGTCCAACGCTTCATCGCGAAGCTTGGCTTGCCTTGTCATGTTAGCCTTCAATTCGGCTTCCAATTCTCGATGTTTTGCCTTGAGATCCGCGCCTTGTATGTTTAAACGGCCAAGGGAAGAAGCGCACTCAGCTTTCTTCTCCATGGAAAGCTTTTCAATCTCAACGGCTTTGTCCTTGGCATTTTTGATTTTTCGCTTTTGTTCTTCGAGGGATTTCAGAACAGCCTCTGTGTGGATGGATTGCAAAGGCAGGGGTTCATCCGAGTCAAGAATGGCTTCGCCCAAGGAACGATCGGCGAAACCTACCTTCAATTCCTCAACCTTTAACTGTCCCACAATAACCAGGTATTGGGCTTGAATCTCGAGCTTTTCTAATAAAGGCAGGGACTCAAAATTACTCAGGTTATTCTTATTTCGCCCTAATTCATCAATCCGATCTTGCAGGTTTTTTCGTGGTTCAAATATCGCATGATATGAAATATCACCTGCCTTGAATCCCGCAAATACAGATTGACCCAACTCTTTTGAATATGACCGCAACTGTTTTTCTTCTTCAACAACCTTGGCTTTAGCTTTGGCCTCATCTTTATCAAGGTCATTGATTACTGAAATTACAGCCTTTATTTTTAATTCCAATTCCTCAAGATGCCTTTGCCTTTCCACAAGCTTTTGATACTCCCAAGCAATAGGCTGAAGCTCTTTTATTTTTTGGAATGCGCTATTTTCACGCAGCAATTGCCCTGCGATTTCCTTCCCAAGGTGCTCATACCTTTGCCTGTCACTTGAAAAATGCTGCATTAGGAATCCTCTCAAAGTCAACAATCGAAGTTATGGGGCAAAACTTAGGGGCTCTAACACAACCTTGCTAAGCGGTTCCAGCAGATCATGATACATCCAATTGTCAGGAAAGCCTGATGGATGTCAGCGCGCTTCTCATAACGAACCCTGAGTCGCCGTTGCTGGAAGAGCCATGCGAAGACGCTTTCGATGATGGA
>Ga0194134_10000262_pt1 | contig 81002 bp, 69 predicted proteins | sample TA2KigOff0mmetaG_FD_148602 | JGI IMG/M metagenome (GOLD analysis project Ga0194134, IMG submission 148602) | Freshwater microbial communities from Lake Tanganyika, Tanzania - TA2015056 Kigoma Offshore 0m | ecosystem: Environmental > Aquatic > Freshwater > Lake | place: Tanzania: Lake Tanganyika...
CGTCCGATACGATCGTCCTGATGATCTCGACGGGTAGCTGGAGTTCCTTCCAGTAAGTCGGCGACAACCCGATGAATCCCAGCGCCGCGCGATCGGCCACCCGGGCATCGGACATTTGGTCGGCCGCGAGCTGCAACCGCGCGAAACGCGGATAGGGCATGTCCTCATTGATGGCGCGGATGACCCAGTCCCGGTAGTGCCATGGCTGGCCGCGGGTTTCCGTCCAGGCTTCGCCGATGTCACAGTATCGGGTCAGGTCGAGCCAATGGCGGCCCCAGCGCTCTCCGTACCGCGGTGAATTCAGGTATCCGTCTATCAGCCTGGCGTGCGCGTCAGGGCGGCTGTCGGCGACAAACGCATCCACCTCGGCCGGGGTGGGGGGAAGACCGAGAAGGTCGAACTTGGACCTGCGGATCAGCGCGGCGCGGGAAGCGGGGAAGGCCGGGGCCCATTGTTTCGCCTCGAGTGCCGCCAGGATGAAGGTGTCGATCCGACCCTTCGGCCATTCCTTGTTTTTCACCGCTGGCGGGGTTTGTTCGGCAAGCGGCTGGAACGACCAGAACTTCTTGCCGGCAACCAAGTCGATCCGTCGTTCCTCCCCGGAGGCGCCCGAACCCGCGGGGTAGGCCATTCCCCCGGCAATCCAATCCCTGAGCGCGGCGATTTCCCGCGGCGCGAGCTTGCCCTTGGGCGGCATCTGAAGTTCCGAGTCCTGGTGGGATACGGCCCTGGCCAAAAGGCTCTTGTCGGCATCCGAGGGAATGGCCGCTGCACCACTGTCGCCTCCCTTGAGGATCGCCTCGCGGGAATCGAGCAGCAGGCCACCCTTTTTCTTGCCGGAAGCCACGGAGTGGCACGACAGGCAATGTTCCACAAGAAGCGGCCGGATCTTCTGTTCAAAAAGGGAAAGGTTTGCCGCGGAGGGGGCGGGATCGGCGGCGCGCCCGATCGGAGCGGATGCCAAGAGCATCAAGGCCCAGGGAAACCGGCGTGGCATGGCTGAAACCTTCAGGCGGGATTTCTAAGTATATCACCAACACGGGCCAGGGCAAGCCAACGGATACCGACGCTCATGGCTTGGGCCGGGCCATGCTTATGGCGCTTTCATGTTTTTCCATGCCTCATCTTATTATGATGGGTTCTCACGGGCGGCGTTCGACCCGCGCCTGATTCGTATCCCACGAGGCTTTCCCGACATGGCATTTTCAAGCGCCCACCGCGTCATCATCACGGCGGCCCTCCTGTGTTGCGGGTGGGCCGGCGCCGCCGAGTCGGGCAAGCCCAACTTCCTCTTGCTGGTGGGAGACGACCTCTGCTGGCGCGATCTGGGCTTCACAGGCAACAAGCAGGTCAAGACTCCCAACCTCGACCGCCTGCGGACGCAGGGCATGCAGCTGACAGGCATGTTCACCCCGGCGCCCACCTGCTCGCCCACGAGGCACGCCCTTTACACCGGACTCCATGGCATCCGGTCGGGCGCTTATCCCAACCACACGCGCGTTTACGATGGAACAAAAAGCGTCTTCACCCACCTCAAGGCCCATGGATACCGGACGGCCCTTCATGGCAAGAACCATGTCGGGCCGAAGGATTCGTTTCCGTTTGAGATCCTTGCGGAAGCCAATGACGACAATTTCTCCAAGTCGCGCGACTGGATCACGAAGGACCCTTCCAAGCCGTGGTTGCTGGTCTTCGCCTCGAATGATCCTCATTCCCCATGGGACCGCGGGGATCCCGGGCAGTTTGATCCCGCGACCATCACCCTGCCTTGGTACCTGCACGACAATCCCGAGACCCGCCGGAACTTCGCCAACTACTACGCCGAAATCACCAAGCTCGACTGGCAGGTCGGGGAAATGCTCCGGATGCTCGACGCCACCGGGCAGGCCGACAACACTCTCGTGATGTTCGTGAGCGAGCAGGGCAACAGTTTTCCGATGGGCGGAAAGTGGACGCTGTACGACAACGGCATTCGCGCCGCGGCGCTGGTCCGCTGGCCGGGCAAGGTGAAGCCCGGTTCCGCCAGCGACGCGCTGATGCAGTACACCGATGTCACCCCCACCATCCTCGAGGCTGCCGGCATCGATCCCCTGGCCATCGACACCGGATGTCCCGACGCCATGGGCCGCAAAGGCTTCGACGGGATGAGCTTTCTCTCCGTGCTCTCGGGGAAATCAACCAAGTTCCGGGAAGTGGTGTTCGGCCAGCACACGAATGTCGGCATCTCCGGATACAAGGACCCCTATCCCATCCGCTGCTCCCGTGACAGCCGCTTCAAGTACATCCGCAACCTGGCCCCTGAAAACACCTTTGAGATAGGCGGCTTCGGCAAGACGCTCAAGTCTTGGGCGAAGGACGCCAAGGGCAATCCCTCCCTGGCCCGCATGATCGACCGCGTCGCGCACCGCCCGGCCGAGGAACTCTACGACTTGCAAGCCGACCCCCGCGAACTTGAAAACCTGGCCAAGGATCCAAGCCACGGGCCGACGCTCGCAAGGCTGCGGGCCGAACTCGACGGATGGATGGCCCAGCAGGGAGACAAGGGAATGGCCACGGAAATGGTCGCCCACACCCGCCTGGGCCATGAGCGCACCAGCGCCTCCAAGGCCGAGCGAAACGATCCGTCGAAGCGCGAGCCCGCGCCCTCCCCGCCCAAGCCGGCCCCCAAGGCGCCAGCCAAGCCGAATGTTTTGTTCATCGCGGTGGACGACCTCAGGCCCGACATCGGGTGCTACGGCAACACCATCGCGAAAACCCCCAACCTCGACAGGCTTGCCGCGCGCGGCATCGTCTTCAACCGCGCCTATTGCCAGCAGGCCGTCTGCAGTCCGTCGCGCAGCTCGCTGCTCACCGGCAAGAGGCCGGACGCCACCAAGGTGTGGGACCTCAACACCCATTTCCGCTCCGCGCTGCCTGACGCCGTGACATTGCCGCAGCATTTCAAGGCCAACGGCTATCACACCGCCGCGCTTGGCAAGGTGTACCACCGCGGTTACGAGGATGGCCGGTCATGGAGCGAACCGCACTGGTATTCCTCCGGCCAGACCGTGGACACCGACCCGGCCGACTGGCGCAAGCGGATCACCCAGAAAACCGGCGCGGGAGTCGTTGAATACAAGGACGGCAAGCCTGAAAAGGATGAGGCCACCGGCAAGGCCAAGGGGCCCGCCTACGAGGTGAGTCCCAAGCCCGATGACGAACTTCCCGATGGACGCACCGCCGCCGAGGCCGTCTCTCGGATCGCCAAACTGGCCAGGCAGGAGAAGCCGTTCTTCCTGGCCGTCGGCTTCCTCAAGCCGCATCTCCCGTTTGTCGCGCCCAAGAAATATTGGGACATGCACGATCCCGAGAAAATTCCGGGTCCGTCCATCGCCACCCTCCCCAAGGGCGCCCCGGCCTTCGCCGGGCACGACAATGGCGAGATTCACGGCTACCAGGGCGTGCCCAAGGGCAACCCGATACCCGAGGCGTTCGCCCGCACCCTGCGCCATGGCTACTACGCCTGCGTCAGCTACACCGACGCCCAAGTCGGCCGGCTTCTCGACGCCCTCGACCGCGAGGGGATCGCGGCCAACACCGTCGTGGTCCTGTGGGGCGACCATGGCTGGCAACTGGGCGACCATGGCCTGTGGCACAAGCACACCAATTTCGAGCAGGCCACGCGCGCGCCGCTGCTTCTCAGCATTCCCGGCAAGGCCACCGCTGGAAGCAAGTGCGAGACGCCCGTGGAATTCGTGGACATCTATCCCACGCTTGCCGAGGCGTGCCGCCTGCCGGCACCGGCGGGAGTGGACGGCAAGAGCCTCGTCAGGCTGGTCGACAACCCGGCCGGGGCATGGGACAGGGTTGCCATCAGCCAGTATCCACGGCCCGGCGGCAAGGTCGGCTCCGGCGGCCCGGTCATGGGCTACAGCATCCGCGACGGACGCTGGCGGTTGACGGTCTGGCGCGGCCGCAAGAACGGGGATGTCGTGGCCACGGAACTGTACGACGAGAAAAACGACCCCGCCGAGACCGTGAACCTCGCGGAAAAGCCCGAGAACAAGCCCGTCATCGAGGCGCTGTCCAAGCACCTGCCGCCCGTCAGGTGACCTTCCCTGCCCAGGCGGGCGGCGGTGCCTCGAATTCAACCGGTTTTCCGTCCCCCGGATGGAGAAACGCCAACCTCCAAGCATGAAGGTTGAGGGGCGGATCGTCCGCGCCGAGGGTTTGGATATCCCCCAGCTTGCCCCCCGGCAGGTACATCGGATCGCCAAGGACCGGAATTCCCAGGTGCCAAAGGTGAACGCGGATCTGGTTCGTGCGACCGGTGAGCGGTCGCACGCGCAGCAGTGCCGTGCCGTCGGCATCGCGCCTCAGCACCTCGAACTCTGTCTCGGCGTCGAGGCCGCCCGCTTGGGTGGTGGCCCGCGAACCACGGTGTCCGGGAGATTCGGTGACCTGCGCGTCGCAGCGGAAGCGGTCATGCGCCGGGTGTCCGCCGACGCGGGCCAGGTACCATTTGTGGGTTTTCCCTTTCTCAAAACCTGGTTGAAGGACGCGCGCGAACGCCCGGGTGCGGGTGAACACGGCCAGACCGGAGGTGTTGGCGTCGAGCCTGTGGGCCGGCTTGGGTTTTTCCGGGGCGTAGGCGGTGGCCAGGATTCCCTGCAGCGTGTTGCGGTTGAACCGGCCTGATGGGTGCATCGGCAAGGGGGCGGGCTTGTTGACCACGATGATCGCCTCGTCCTCGTGCAGCAGGACGATGGCCGGGTTCACGGGGGGCTCCACCGTCGCCCTTTCACGGGTGTGGTACCGTTCGCCCGCGCGCACCGCCCGCGTCGCCTCGACTTGTTCAAGCCTTGCGTCGACGATATCTCCCGCGAAAAACCGCGCGGCCCAATCCGTGCCTGGCACATGGGGAAACAGGTCTTGAAGGAAACCCAGCACCGTCATGCCCTCGTGCCGGGAATGCACCCGCAGCGGCCGGTGATTGTCGGCGGGGATGCCGCCGGGAAGCGGGTCCGCCGCGGCGCGGATCCTTGCCCGGCGCGCATCAAGGCTGATGGCATACCGTTCCTCGGGTGTCACGAAACAGCGGGGACAGGAGACTCCCTCCACGGTTCTCGGATCGGCCATGTCCCGGGGCGTGATGAGTGACTGGCATCGGTAGCATAGGCCGTGGCCGCTTTCATCGAGTTCGGCGGCCAGACCCACCCGCTTGTCGAAGACGAAGCATTCACCCGAGTAATGCGCCCCGCCGCATTCCTCGAAGTACTTGAGGATTCCCCCGTCAAGTTGGTACACCTCGCGGAACCCTTCCCGGATGAGGTAGGGCGCCGCCTTCTCGCAGCGGATGCCCCCGGTGCAGAACGACACGATCGGCCTTTCCTTCAGGTGGGCGGGAAGGGCCGCGACGGCGGCGGGAAAGTCGCGGAAGTGGCGGACACCAATCGGAAGGGCGCCCTTGAAGCTGCCGAGTTCCACCTCGTAGTCGTTCCTCGTGTCGAGCAGGACCACGGGCCTGCCCTCGTCGAGCCAACGCTTGAGTTCCCAAGCGGGAAGCCTGGGCGCGGGGTTTCCGGCCGGATCGATCCCCTCGACCCCGAAGGCGATGATTTCCTTCTTGATCTTCACCAGCATGCGGCTGAAGGGTTGCTCCCTGCTTTCACTCACCTTGGGCGCGAGACCTTCCAGACCGGGCACCTGGCGCAGCAGGTCGAGAAGCTTGCCGATTTCATCCGCCGCGCCGGCCACAAACAGGTTGATGCCTTCGGTGCTCAGCAGGATGGTGCCCTTGAGGCCCCATTCCTTGCAAAGGGCCGTCAACCGTTCGCGCAGCGGCTTGAGGCCATCCAGCGCGGCGAACTGGTAACAGGAGATGTTGGTGACCATCATCGCGCGCCGATGTTCCGCAGGATCATGCCCGGGGCTTCCGCCATTTTCCCGGGCCATTCCTCAGGAAGGCCAGGAGACCGGCATGGCGGCTGCCCGGGTCGATGTAGTGGTCGATCACATAGAAGGCGAAGTAGTAGGCGCGGCAGAAGCCCCACACGGCGGTGGCCAATAGCGCCCCCGTGAACCATTCGGGATGCCTGAGGAGGATGATCGCCGAGGCGGTGAGGCCCACCAACAACATGAGCCCGCCCTTGATGGTGAGAAGGGTCGGGCTCTTGATGTCGGCCACGGGGAATCTCCCGGCGGGAGACGCTTCGGTTCGCCGTTACTTGCCCAGCGCCTTGAGCATCTCACCGGCCACGAAGGCGTTGCCCGCCTCGTTGAGGTGAACGCGGTCGGTTGTCAGGATGCCCGCTTCCTTGTCGGCGCCATTGGCCTTGGCCAGTTGGTCGGCGAACGCCTTGCGGAGGTCGCAGAGGCCGGTTTTCTTGTCCTTGGCCAGCTTTCGGGTGATCTCGGAATACTGGTCGAGCTTGGCGTCGAGCTTGTTGGCCCCGCCCTTCTTCTCACCGATCACGCTGGGGGTGGCCAGGATCACCCTCGCCCCCGCGGCCTGGATCTTCTCCACGATGCCACTCAAACCCTGCTCGAAACGGTCGGGAATGGTTCCCTTGGCCGGATCCCTCTCGCCATGCCAGACATCGTTGATGCCGATGTAGATCACCACCACCGTCGGCTTCTTCGAGAGCACATCGCGTTCAAGCCTTTTCTCAAGGTCGGGCACCTTGTTGCCGCTGATGCCCGCGCCGATGACCTCGGCGCCCTTGGCGTCACCCTCGCCCAGTTTCTGCCTCACAAGGGTCACATATCCCTTGGGCCCGGCGCCGCCCTGGGTGATGGAGTCACCCAAAAACACGATCCGGTCGGTGGGTTTCACGGCGACGGGCGCCGCCTGCGCCGGGGTGGATATTGCCGCGATCAACAAGGCCATCATGTCGGAACTCCGTGGTTATGGGGAAAATCACTTGCCGAAAAAGGGGCTGGTGGCATCGCCCCGGGAAAGCATGTAAGCCAGCAGGTCGAGCACCTCGTCCTTGTTGAGGCCGTCGATCAGCTTGCCCGGCATCAGCGACACCGGGGAAGGCTTGATCGACTCGACATCCGACTTCTTGACCTCGAGCACCTTGGTGGAATCCTCGGGATCGGTCACCACGACCAGCGCCGCTGCCGTTTCATTGACGATCTTCCCCGCGATCACCTTGCCCGAGTTGGTCTCGATGGTCGAGGCGCGGTACTGGTCGGAGATCACCTTGTTGGGATCGACGATTGATTCGGCGAGGTCCTTGGGGCTGAAGCGTCCAACAACCTGGCTCAAGTCGGGGCCGGTCGCGCCGCCCTCGCCGTTGAAGCGGTGGCACACGACGCACCGGGCCGAGGCGAACGATTTTTTGCCATTGGCGAAGTTGCGGCCCTTGAAGCCGTCCTTGGTGAGGCCGGCCAACTCGTCGAGGGTCCATGCCTTGCCAGGCCCGGCGGGCTTGGGCAGCGAGACGGCCTTGGCCGGCTTGCGCAGGCCCAGGGCCTCGATCGCCAGGCGGTCGGTGTCCTTGGCGTTCTCATACGCGTCCTTCTCGATGTTGTTGAGGAAACCCTGGTAGCTGGCGCCTCCCGACCGTGTGCGCGCCTCGTTGAGCGCCGTGAAGAACGCCTTGCGCTGGTCGATGGTCCAATGGTTCTTCAGGTTGCGGAGCGCGAACAGGTAATGGATCTTTTGCGCGTCGGGCCGGTTGGCCATCACCTGGTTGATGGTGCCGCCGTAGCCACTGTTGCGGGCCAGAAGGCCTCCCAGCGAATCATCCTTCGCCTCTTCCGGGGGCGCGGCCAGCAACTTCGCGGCCTTGCCGGCGACGGTGGGGGAGTCGAGGTACACGACAAGGTTGATGAGTTCCCGGTTCACGAACGCATTCTTCGCGGGGAACAGCGGATCAAGCGCCGCGAGGGCCTTGGCCGCCGTGGCCTTGCCGGGTTCTCCCATCCGCGCGAACACGACCTGCAGCGACCTTAGCCAATCGAGCATCGTCGGGTCGTCGAACGACTTGAAGTCGAGCGCCAGCAGCGCGTCGACAGCCTTGTCCTCCAATCCCTTGTCGCCTTGGCGGGCCAGAGCCACCACCCCTTGGATTCGGCCCGCGGGGCTTTCGGTCGCCAGCGCCGCTTCCCGCCACATGGCCACGCCCTGGTGCTCGAGCGCCACGCGCGCGGCGTAGCGGATGAAGCGATCCTTGTGGGACAGGTTGGCAAGGATGAGCTTGAGGTCCTCGTCGCCGGCCTTGCTGTCGCCGTGGAACTCCTCGAGCTTGCGCCTTAACTGGCGAAGTTGCTCGTTCGCGTCCGACTTGTCGTTGCCCTGGACAACGGGCGCCGTCGATTCCTTGCCGACATAGGTGACCCGGTAAAGCTCCGACTGGGTGCCCCGCCCGCCCACGGTGAAGTACATGGCCCCGTCCTTGCCGATGACCACATCGGTGAGCGGCAGCGGCGCCCGGGAGACGAACTCCTCCTTGGTGGCGGCGTAGGTGCTGCCCGAGGGGGTCGTGTGGATGGCGTACATGGTGCCGAAGGTCCAGTCGCAGATGTAAAGCGCCTTCTGGTACTTGGCGGGGAACTTGGCTCCGGTGCCGAACTCGACTCCCACGGGCGAACCGGGGCCGATGTCAACCATGGCGGGCAGGCTGTCCACATAGTAAGGCGGCCATTTGCCGGTGCCGCTGCGCCAGCCGAGTTCGCTGCCGCTGGTGGCGTGGTTCACGCGCGTGGGGCGGTACCAGGGCATGCCGAAATCCCATTCCATGTCGGCGTCGTAGACGAACATCTCGCCCTCGGGGTTGAAGGCGAAGTCGTACTGGTTGCGGTAGCCGATGGAAACAATCTCCCACTCCTTGCCTTCCGGGTCGGTCTTGGCGATGTAGCCGCCCGGCGCGAGGATGCCGCGGGCGTGGCCGTTGGCGTCCCACTGGCGGGGCAGCAGGTGATCCTCGCTCCAGTTCGAGGGCACCCGGCTTTTCTTGAAATCGGCCGGGGGAAGCGTGTGGTTGCCGCATGAAACCAATATCGACTTGCCATCGGGAGACAGCCTCAGGGCGTGGGGTCCGTGCTCGCCTCCGCCCCTGAGTTCCTTCAGTTTCACCACCTCGTCGAACTGGTCGTCCCCGTTGGTGTCGCGGAGGCGGTACAGGCCGCTTCCGGGGCCTCCGTTGGCGCAAACATAAAGGCTTCCGAAGGCGAACAGCATGCCTTGGGCGCCCGTCATTTTCACATCGAGCTTTTCAACCTTGGTCGGTTCGCTGGTGCCCGGCTTGCCCGGGATGATGCGGTAGAGGCCCATGCCCCCCTGGTCGCTGGCGATGAGGCGGCCCTTGTCATCGGTGGTCAGGCAAACCCACGAGCCATGCGTGGCCTTGGGAACGGTGAAGAGGCGCTCGATCTGGAAGCCCTCGGGCAACTGGAACCCCTGGTTGGCCTGGGCCCCGCCGCGGCCGACCGACCCGGCGAACACATTTCCCCAAGGGTTGTCACCCATCTTGCCCACCACCTTGGGCTTCGCGGTGGCGCCGGGTTTTCCAGCCTCAACCACCGACCAGGATTCATCCGACACCACCTCGGTTGTTTTTCCGTCGGCCCCGGTGATGATCATCTTGAAGGCGAAACCCGCCGCGCTGCCCTCGTTGGCCACCTCGGCGAGAATCGTGTTCTTGCCGGGCTTGAGCATGTCCGTCACATCCTTGGTGACGGGCGCCTGCCATTCGGTGCTGGCACCGGCATCCTTGCCGTTCACCTTCAACTTCACCTCGTTGTCGCAGGTGAACCGGCAAACGGCCTTGGAAACGGCGCCGGTTTCCACTTCCTTGCTCATCAGGTACTTCTTGCTGGCGCTGGCGCCCCAGATCCATTTGGCCACCGCGCCCTTGGCAAGGTCGCTGCCGGCCACCGGCGGAGCGGCGGGAGTGTCATTCGTTTCAGCGGCGGAGGCGCGGCTTTCCAGAACCTCGGGCACCTGTGTCGCCACCGATTGGCCAAAAGCCGGCAGGGCCATGACCGCGGCGCCCACGATCCCCAACCATGACTTCGCTTTCCAATTTCTCTTCATGTCACGCATGCTCCGGTGGACTGGCTCGCCTCGAAATTTCCAATTGTAACACGAACGGCAGCCTTTCAAACTCCCCCGTGCATCGCCATCGCCCATGGGTTAGCATCTTGCAATCGACCCCCGCCCCGGCCATCCGACAATACTTTGGAAAACCTTCCATGCCCCGATTGCTCACTCCATTCATTCTGGCCGCCGGCTTGTCGTGCCTTCCTTCGTTGGCGGCCGCCCAGGCCGAGGCACCCAAGCCTCTTCGCGCCGGCATGATCGGCCTCGACACCTCGCATGTGCCGTCCTTCGCCAAGCTGTTCAACGGCCCCAAGGCCACGGGAGAACTGGCTGGCATCCGCATCGTGGCCGGCTACCCCGGCGGCACCGACTTCGGCCCCAGCAAGACCCGCGTGGCCAAGTTCACCGAAGACCTCCGCGGCATGGGCGTTGAGATCGTCGATTCCATTCCCAAGCTGTTGGAAAAGGTGGATGTTGTTTTCATTGAAAGCGTTGATGGCCGCATCCACCTCAAGGAAGCCGCCCCGGTCATCAAGGCCGGCAAGCCCCTGTTCATCGACAAGCCCGCCGCGGGAACCCTGGCCGATGCCATCGCCATTTTCGACCTCGCCGCGCGGAACAAGGTTGCGTGCTTCTCCAGTTCGTCGGTGCGCTTCGGCGCGGGCCTGCAGGAGCTGAGGAAGAACCTCGCGCTTGGCACCATCGCCGGCGCCAGCACCTGGGGGCCATGCTCCTACCAGGAAGGCACGCCCGACCTGTTTTTCTACGGCATTCATGGAGTGGAGGCGCTTTACACCCTCATGGGCACCGGGTGCGAGACCGTCACCCGCGTCCAGGCTGACGATGCCGACCTGGTGACCGGCGTTTGGAAGAATGGCCGTGTCGGCACCTACCGCGGCCTGAGGCGCAACAAGGCCGAGTTCGGCGCCGTGGCCTTTGGCACCAAGGCGATCGTTCCCATGACCAAGGGGGACGGCTACGAGCCCCTTTGCCGAGAAATCGGCAAGTTCTTCCGCTCCGGGGTCGCTCCCGTGCCCGCCGCCGAAACCATCGAGGTGCTGGCGTTCATGGAGGCCGCGGACGAGAGCAAGCGGCAGGGCGGCAAGCCCGTGGCGCTCGCCGATGTCATGGCCAAGGCCCGCGCCGCCGCCCCCAAGGCCGACTGATCCATCTTCTTCAAGCTACCTTTCGGAGATCCGTCATGAACCGTTCCCCCGACCGCCGCCTGTTCCTCGAGGATTCCATGCTCGCCGCCGCGGCGGCGGCGATGGCCTCGGCGCCCGTCGCGCTCGCCGCCGACGACAAGCCCACAGGCAGCCCGATGAACCGGGTCCGTGTCGCCATCATCGGCTGCCGCATCCGCGGCCGGGCCCACGCCGCCGAACTGGCCAAGCTGCCCGATGTCGAGATCACCCATGTCTGCGACCCCGACACCGACCTCTCCGCCGAACTGGCCGGCAAGGTGGAGAAGCAGGGTGGAAAGGCTCCCAGGCAAACGCAGGACATGCGCCGCATCTTCGAGGACAAGTCGGTCGACGCCGTCTTCATCTGCACGCCCAACCACTGGCACTCGCTCGCCGGGATCTGGGCGATGCAGGCCGGCAAGGACGCCTATGTCGAAAAGCCGGTCAGCCACAACATCAGCGAGGGGCGCCGGCTGGCGCAGGTGGCGCGCAAGACCGGCCGCATCTGCCAGGGCGGCACCCAGAACCGCTCGAACATGGCGCTCGCCGAAGCTGTCGACTACATGAGGGCCGGCAAGCTTGGCGAGGTGAAGCTGGCCCGCAGCATCATCTATGGCGGCCGCGGGTCGATCGGCCCCAAGGGCAACTACGATGTCCCCAAGAATGTCGACTACAACCTCTTCATGGGGCCCGCTCCCCTTTCTCCCCTCACCCGCAAGAACCTCCATTACGACTGGCATTGGGACTGGCAGACCGGCAACGGCGAGCTGGGAAACAACAACATCCACTCGATCGACATCTGCCGATGGGGCTTGGGCATCGAAGGCCTTTGCCGGTCGGCCATCAGCTATGGAGGCCGGTTCGGCTATACCGATGCCGGCGAGACTCCCAACACCCAGGTTTGCGTGTTCGACTTCGGCGACAAGACGATCATCTCCGAGACGAGGGGCCTCAAGTCCCAACCGTTCCGCGAAGGCTTCACCGGCGGCTGGCTGTTCCACGGCACCGAGGGGTCCATCGCTGGCAACTCGCTCTTCGACCACGCGGGCAAGATGGTGAGCACCTTCTCGAGCAAGCGACGGTCGGAAAGCCACTTCGCCAACTTCATCCGCGCCGTCCGCGGCCGCAAGCGCGAGGAACTCAACGCCGAGATCACCGAGGGCCACCTTTCCACGGCGCTCTGCCATGTGGGCAACATCTCGTGGAGGCTGGGCCAGGAGGCGAGCCCGGCGGAGATCCGCGAGCGGATGAAAGGCATCAAGGCGGCCGGGCATGCCGCCGACGCGCTCGACCGCACGCTCAGCCACCTGGCTGACAACATGGTCGACCCGGAAAAGACGAAATTCGTGCTGGGCGAGGTCCTCGCGATCGCCCCGGGCAAGGAGGAGTTCACCGGCAACGCCAAGGCCAACGCCCACCTCTCCCGCGACTACCGCAAGCCGTTCGTCGTGCCCGCCGAGTCGGAGGTTTGACGGGCGGTTCTTGAATTCGAGCCATCTAGTTGTCGAGCCGCCGACGCCAGTCGGCGGGTTTTCCCCCAATTGCATCACCGTTGAATTCAACCCGACGGCTTGCGCCGTCGGCTCGCCATTGGGGGAATATCGGATTTGGCGCTGTGGTCTACCTGCTATTTCGAGCCGCCGACGCCGTAATTGGTTGGGAAGAACCCGACGGCTTGCGCCGTCGGCTCGCCATTGGGGGTTGGCTGAGCTGGAGCCGCCGACGCCAGTCGGCGGGTTACGCTTCTTCCCTTTCGTTCGGTCCCGTCGGCTCGAACCTGTCAGAGATCCAAAGCACTAGGGGCCTGTGCTGGTTGCGCACATATTCCACCGCTGAACGCAGGGCCTTCTCGTGCGACAGCACCCGGGTGGAACCCGACTTGGTCCACCAGGTTCCCGATTCGCGCTCGCCGAACCGGCGGTTCAGCTCGCGCGAGCCGTAACTTTTGAATTCTTGCAAAAGCCGTTCTCCGGGAACACCCTTGGGCGCCGTCACCACCAGGTGCGCATGGTTCGCCATGACGGCGACGGCGTGAAGCGGCCAACTCCTGAACTTAGCCACCCGGCGGGCCTCCTCAAGAAACAGACTGGCTTGCGGGAGGTCGAGCCAAACCGGCTCGCCCCGCATTTGTTGAAGCGCATGGTGCCGAAGCCCTGGCATCGCGCGATCATAGGGGGTGCCGGGGAGGTTGTGGGTGACCCGCCCACTCGCGTTGGCGGCTCGAATCGTTTTGGCCGGCGGTGCTTCATCGTTCAACCCACTCGCGTTGGCGGCTCGAATCGTTTTGGCCGGCGGTGCTTCATCGTTCAACCCACTCGCGTTGGCGGCTCGAATCGAGTATCCTTGTGGCTCACAATCACCGTCGGCTTGAACCGTCGGCACAATATTGAGTGAGGCGGCCTTCGAGCCGCCGACGCCAGTCGGCGGGTTCCCCAGCACACTCTCCACCACATTCCCGACAAAGCCACGCTCGTCTCCCGGCAGCCAGGTGCCGTAGGTGGTCCATGTCAGCAACCAGGAATCAGACTCCATACCCGGGCCCTTGAGGTTCTCTCGAGTCATGCCGCCCGAGCCGGAGCGGAGGTCATGCGTGCGCCCGTGGCGCGGCGTCAGTATCTTCACCACCCAGCTTGAATGGTAAAACTGTCCGCCGACTCTTGACTTTGGCGCCGGCGAAGACTTCGCCTGTAAGTGTTCAAACACCCTGCCGAGGACATCCATCGAGCGGCGCCTTGCATTCGTGAATTCGATGGAGCCGACCAGGACGATGAGTTCGCTGTGGTTCTCCGCGATGGCGAGGAATATCTTGCACAAAAAATAATCCTGCTGAAAGTGTGGGAATCGCGCACACTGCCTATGATGGCCCCATGGAACCACCCATCCTCCACTACCTCACCACCGGTTTGATTGCCTGGGCCCTGCTGGGCCTCATGGCGGCGGTCGCCGGTCTTTATTGGCAACCCAAGGCCGATCCCGATTGGTGGAGAGGCTTCTGGTTCATGAACGCCATCTGGGCGTTTATCGACGGCGCCATCGGCTGGTCCAACTTGCTTGCGCCCGCCGTCACCATGGAATTCCTGCGCAATGTGCTGGCCATCAACAGCGGCCTCGATGTGGCTTACATCGCCTCGGGGGCGTTGATGGCCATGCGCTTCACTTCGCCGCTTGTCCGCGGCTTCGGCTGGGCCGTCATCCTGCAGGGGGCGTTCCTGTTCGTTTTCGACTTGTCTTTCCTCGCGTTGGCCATGCGTCAGGGTTGACGCAAAGGCACTTGCCCCTGGTGCATCAGGTAGGCGAAAAGGTCGCGCACCTGCGCCTCCGACAAAGTCTGCAATAACCCGTCGGGCATCAGCGACAATGGCGACACCCGGCTTTCCTCCACATCCGCAAGCGCCACCGCGCGTGTTTCCGTGGGCGTTCGCAGCGTGAGTGTCTGGTTGTTGCGCGCCATCACCAACCCCGTCAGGACCCGGCCATCCTTCAGCGCCAGCACCGTCATGCGGAACTCGGCGGGCACCGCCGCGGCGGGGTCGATGATGTTCTCAAGCAGGTAGTCGATGTTCGCTCGTCCCGATCCCGTGAGGTCGGGGCCCACCTTCTGACCCTCGCCATAAAGCACATGGCATGAGGCGCACGCCTTCTGGTAGAGCGCCCGGCCACTGGGAAGGTCCGCCTTGGCCAACGCGTCCGCCGGCAGTTTCGCCTTCCAATCGGCCATCAGTTTCCGGCGGTCGGCGGGAGTGTCGCGCAGTTCACCCCAGGCTTCGGAAACCATCGTGTCGAGCCGCGGATCCCCGAGCGAGCGGATCTGCCGCACATGGTAGGCGCCGACATCCTCGCGGGGTATCTTGCCGGGGCCAAGGTTCGCAAGCAGTTCGCGGGCGAACGAAGGACGGGAGACCAGCGCCTCAAGGATCGCCGGCCTGTCGTGGGGATGGAACCTTCGGTACGACTGGGCCAGCCGCCGGGCCACGGCGGGATCATCAAACCCCGTCAGGCCGCGCGCCGCGGTGGCCGACAGGTCACGGTTTTCCAGCACCTTCTCGCACAGGGAACGCAAGTCGGGCGCCTTGGCGTCGATGAGGGTTTGCAGGGCCTGGTTGCGGACGCGGGGGTCGGCCTTGCCGTTGAGCACGAGGGCTCCCACCTCGGCCATGGCCCGGCCATCGCCAAACAGCGTGTCCAGTTCACGGACCACCCCGGGATGGGCGCGTGGCACGCCCGTGGAGGCGTAGGCTTCCCACGCCGCGGGTTTGGGAGCCTTGTGCCATCCCTGAAATCCCTCGCGCATGCCTGAAAGCATCGCCTGCTGGATGTCGGCGGGCAGGTCGGCGGCGCCGGCGAGCAGCGCGTTGAGGCCCGCGGCATCCCTGGCCGACCTCACGGCCAGGTGCCTCGCAAGCATGGCCATGGCCTCGGGCCACCGGCAAGCCAGGCCGATGCGCGCCAGGGCCGCGGGGTCACGGTCTCCCACGGGAATCAGGCCGAACCAGACAAGGAGGGGCAGGTTGGGGTCGCCGGCATCTCCCGCCCGGGCCACCAGCGCCGTGGCCAAGGGCGCGCGCCGGTCAACCGGCAGGCGCTGGATCACGCTGGCCAGCGCCAGGCGCACGAGGCCGCTCGGGTCGGCCTTGGCCATGCGGGTGAACGCGGCCAACGCCTCGGGGTCGGACGGGTGGCGCGCTTCCGGAAGGGGCCCCATGAGGGTATCAAGAGGCCAGAAATCGGTGATGAGGCGGATGCCCCATGCGCGCACCGTCTCATCGGGATCGTTCAAAAGGGCGCGCAGCGATTCGGGCGTGGTTTTTCCAGCGCGGTAATCGGCCCACAGCGCCGGCAACCGGCCGCTTCCGGCGGCGCAGCGGGGCGTGATCATCGGCAGTTCCGGCTTGCCCGGCTTGCCATGGGTCACCTTGTAGATGCGGCCGCTGGTGCGGTGCACTCCCGTGTTCTCGTGGCATTCCCCGGCATCGCTCCAATCGACCACGAAGACGCCGCCGTCGGGCCCCTCGGAGATTTCCATGCCGCGGAACCACGGGTCGGCGCTCACCAGCATGTCGGGTTCGTGCCGGCCGGCGAAACCCGCGCCCGAGCGTTCCAGCCTTTCCACATTGGCGCGCCTGCCATGCAGGTTGAGCGTGAGCAGCCTGCCCCGGAACGCCGCCGGCCAGTTGTTCCCCTGGTAAATCATGGTGCCGCAGTGGGCGTGTCCGCCGCCCAGGTCGTTGGCCTTGCCATCCCGGCTGTTCTGCCAGCCGCCCTTGGTGTCGAAATGGTAGTGGTCGGCGATGGTGTCGAGGCGCTGGTACACCCCCGGGTTCACGCTCACCCCGGAAGGTTCGCGCAGGTGCGCTCCCGGCATCATGTGCCATAGGTGGCCATTGACGGTGTTGACGAAGAACAGTTCGCCGTTGGCGTCCCAGTCGTGGCCCCAGGGGTTGGTGGTGCCGTGGGTGAGCACCTCCACCACCTTGCGGCCGGGGTGATACCGCCAGATGCCGCCGCGGATGGGCGCGCGCAGGTGTTCGGGGGTTCCGGGCACTCCCAGCTTGCCGGGGCATGAATGACCGCAGCGGCCGTAAAGCCAGCCGTCGGGCCCCCAGCGCAGGCCGTTGGCGAAGTTGTGGGAACTGGCCTTGCCGACCTCGAACCCGTCGAGCACGGTCTGGGGCGGGCCGTCGGGCTTGTCATCGCCATCGCGGTCGGGGATGAACAAAAGGCGGGGTGGGCACATGAGCCACACGCCGCCCTGGCCCACCTCCACGCTGGTGAGCATCTGGACCTCGTCGGTGAAAACCGAGCGTTTCTCGGCCACGCCGTCGTTGTCGGCATCCTCGAGGATCACCACCCTGTCGCGGTGGGCGAGGTCGAAGCGCAGCGGCGATTCGGCGTAGGTGTAGTTTTCGGCCACCCACATGCGGCCGCGCGCGTCCCAGGCGATGCCGATGGGGTTTTGCACCCGGGGTTCGGCGGCGAACACGGTGATGTTGAAGCCGGCGGGCAGGGCGAGGGCCTTTGCCGCGGCATCGGGTGACAGGGGAGGGGCCTTTCCCAGCGGCTCAGTATTTTTTGGCGCCGGGAAATCGTCGGCAAACGCGGGTGCGCAACCGAGGAAGGTGCCCAAAAGCGGAACAAGAAGGTTCATGGCGGAGGCCCCGGAATGAGCCTTCATTCTGCACGCCCGGCGCGGCGGCGCCAATCCCCCGGTTCCCGGCGCCCGGTTTGAATCCGGGCCCCCGGGGAGCAAGGCCGTCAGACAGCCTTGCGGAGTTCCTCGAAGAGGGACTCGATGCCCTCGTGCTTGAAAAGTTCTTCCCGGCTCACGCCGAGGGGTGACCATGACTGGTGCTTGTCAATCTTTTGGATCGCCTTGGTGGCGTTTTCAAGCGAATTCATCAGCTTGCGCAGGGCTATCGAGGCCCTGGCCCTGTTGCCATCGCTGTTTCGGTTGGTCATTCGCTATCCTCAGGGTTCCGCCGGCCGTCATCCCGGCACCGCGCCGGGATCATCGCGCCAGCCATCTTCATTCGTCCGACAGGACTGGCCGTTCAGCGCCTTGGCCGGTTAACTTCCCAGCCCCATTTCAAGCACGAAGTCGCTGATCGCCTCTCCCGCCTTTTTCTTCCACAGCGCCACGGTTCCCTCCGCCACGCCGTGCTCCCGGGCAATCTCCTTCTGCTGCTTGGGATCCTCGGTGTTGAACCAGCAGTTGAGCGCCACGATCCGGAGGTTGTCCGGAAGTTGGGTTTCCACGAACTCCTTCACCGTTGCCGTCTTCCTTGATTCCCATGCCTCGCCCCTGTCGGACCTTCCCGCCGCCAGGTCCACCGGGTTGGTGGCTTCACCCGTTTCCTCGTCGACAATGCCCTTCAACTTTTTGGAAAGCGTCTTCTGTTCACGCCGCTTGATGCTGCGCCAACCCCAAGCCATGTTCCTGTTGAACCATGTGTTCAAGGTCGCCTTTTCCGGATCCCAGGAACCGGGTCGCCTGAGGAACTTGTCCATCAGCCTGCACGAAAGTTCGGTTGCCAAAATCCATGTGTCGCCCCAACCGCCCTTCTTGTTCTCGCTTTTTACCAGCGCCATGCATATGCCTGTGACGGGTGAAAACGAATCCATGCCGTCAGCGGCGATCATGAGCGCCAGTTGGTTCGCCAGAGCGTCGTGCGGTTTGCCCGCCATCTTGGCGGCCCGGTACTCGATGGCCACCTCCTGGGCGGCCATCATCCTTTGCTGGTTACGGCTCATGGTGTCGCTCCTTTCAGCTTGGTGAATGACAGGACTCGATCAGCGAACAGGTGCGGGCGGAGAGTCGGCGTTTTTGTTTGTTTCCGCGCCGGCTTTTGCCGCCTGGTTGATCAGGGCATCCCGCAGTTGATAAATGCGATCACGAATGCCCTGGCAGGACATCATTTGATCAAAACTGGCGAAGCCTAGGGCTTCCCAATTGGATTGACGGCGAAGCTCCGCCGCCAGCTTGGCGGCTTCCTTCAAGTTCGATTTCGCTTCAGAAACAGAAGCTTGCGCCTTGCTCTTCGCTTTGGCTACCTTTGAATTGTTACGCATGAAATGATCCCCCTTCAACGCCCTTCCGCCACGCGGCCTCGGCACCATGCCTTGGCTCGTCGGGCAGACGCTTCCCGGGCGTGAATCCGCCAGGGAAGTCGTCAGGCCTCAGGGGGGTGTGCAACTATGGAGTCAAAGGCGGCATCTTCTGATTCCTCCAGGGCCGGCATTCTCCATGCGGGCCAGAATCCTAATTCGTTCAACATGGCATCCGGTTCAGCGGTGGCGAAAAATCTTTCCGCCATCTGTCCCGCACCATTTATTCGCAGGCGGGGAGCCCGGATTCAGCGGCGGTGAAAAAATTTTTTGCCGCGATCGGCCCCACACACTTTTTTCGAGCGCGAGCGGCCCGGATTCAGCGGCTTGAACAATTGATTTTGGCGCTGAATCAGTCCCACCCGCTGTTTGCGCCCGTTGGTGGGTCGAATTCAGCGGATGGGGCTAAAAAAAAGGAAACGACCGTTAAAAACTCAAACCAGCTTGCCCGTCTTATCGGAAAGCATCCACTTGCGGTCATCGAAATCAAAGTTCCCCTCGTTGCGCACCAGCATCAACCCGCATGCCGGGGCGACCGGCTTGAGCACCTCAGGCTGGTCGTCAAAGAACACGATGATCCCTTCCCGCGCGATCACCAGCGCCTTCTCTTCGAACGAGTTCACCAGGATGAGTTCGCAGCAGCGCACCCCGAACTTGGCCAGGAACGCCTCGGCCTTGGACCTGTCTTCCCGATAGGTGATCACATACACCTTGCCCGGCCAATAACCGGCAAGCACGCGGAAGAATTCGGGGAATTCATCCACGCAGCCGTCGATGTCGATTCCGATGGCCGGGTACCGGGAAGGTTCCGCCGTCCGCGCCTTGCCGATGGCCTTGAGGATGGTTTCGCTGTTCATGGCTTGCGTTCTCCTTTGGTTGGATCATCCGATCGGTCGAAACAAAACCGCCTGGGGCGGGCCGCGTGGCCCGCTTTTTCGTCATCCGGATTTTTTGGGCTGTCCGCGCCTTAGCGGCCCAGTTCGCGGATCATCAGGTTGCGCCACCGCACCTGGAAAGGCCCGGCGCCCCGGGCGATACCGTGCACCTGAAGACCGATGTGGCCCTTGGCGTCTTCCCCGTCGCGGGTGTCGGCGATCTGGAGTCCGTTCACCCAGGTCTGGATCCGGTCGCCCTCGGCGAGCACGCGGTACTGGTTCCATTCGCCTTTCTTGAAGGCCTTCCTGGTTTCCGGCGTGGGTTGCTTGGTGTCGAGCCAGCGGCCGCGACGCGCCTCGTCATAAATCCTTCCAGCCATGCCGTCGGTGGAGATTTCCACCTGGGGGCCGTAGAGCCTGTCCTTGGGCAGCTTGCCCCCGAGCTTGGGCTGGAAGCCGTTCTCGGGCGCCACATGGCTGCGGACCTGCACGCCGCTGTTGAGGGCATCGTCCACCTTCACCTCGAAGGTCAGCTCGAAGTCCGAGTATTCCCTGTCGGTGGTGAGGAAGGTGTTGCCGCTGCCTTCGGCCGTGGTGCCGACAATGACGCCATCCTCCACCTTGTAGGTGGCCTTTCCCGACCTCACGGTGAAACCGGCGAGCGTTTTGCCGTCGAACAGCGGCTTGAACCCGTCTCCCTGGGCCACCGCCGCGGCGGAAAGGGCGATCAGGAACGCGAACGAAACCGGAAACAGGCGGCGGGTCATGGCTGTGGTTCTCCGTGGGAAAGGCCTTGAGGTTGGTTCAGGACCCGTGACGCGCCGTCACGGATCCACGAATCGATCAGGAGTTTAAGCGATCGGTGCCCATCGCGACATGGCCGTGGCCCGGCGTTATCGGGCGGACGCCATGAAAATGAAAACGGACGGGCCGGTTGGCCGGCTCGAGGTTTTCAATGAACGCCCGGCTGGACCAAGATGAATGGTGAACGGCCGTCCCCGTGTCTTGCCTGCGGCATCGCGGGCAGGCGTGGGCGAGGGTGCCGGCGCAGTTGAAAAACGAGATCTGCCGGTAACCGAAGTTGGTCATGATGGCGGGGGTGTCGCAATTGGGGCAAATCACCTCCGGGCCCTTGATCCAGGCATCCTTGAGCGCGCGCCAGGGAATCCGCTCACCGGGCACGCCTTCCCAGCCATAGCCGCTTCGGGTTCCGGGCGCCGGTTCGTTGTCATCGGCATCTCGGTTGAACCGGTTGGCCCGCTTGGCGGCGAAACGATCAAGCGGAAAGTCGTCGTCCACGGCGTCCCAATACAGGAAATCGCTTCCCCGGCGCGGCACGGACTGTTCCTTCTTCCGGTGCCTGAGTGTGACGGCCACCTCGGGGCGCGCCAGCCTGTTGGCCTTGAAGAACCAGCGCGGGTCGGCATTGGCGGTTGAAGTCCATTGGTGCACGGTGACGGCGTCGCCCATCACCTCGACGAGAACCACCGGGCAGCGGCGCAAGACCACCTTGAGAGCCCGTTCGGCGTCATCGGGCGTGAGGGTGTCCAGCCTTTGCCGGGCGCGCTGCAAAACGGGAAGCGACTCCCGGTTGGCCAGCGCCCAGGCGCACGGATCCTCCACCCGCCACGACTCGCTGTCGCCGACGAAATGAATCCGCGAGGCCTCGGCTGCTGGCCGCGCCGGCATGGGGAGCGCCCCTGTCGCCACAAGGGTGGCCGCCGCTTGCAGGAAGCCGCGGCGGGATGTTGGAAACGGTGTCATGGCCTCATCCCTCCGCCAAGGCGCGGCGAAGCTGGGCGCCGCGGGAATGCTGCCGGCGAAGGCGCCGGTCGGCGTGGATGCCCGCGCCCGACTTCCGGGGCGCATGGCCCCGGGCTACTCGCAGGGGGTTGGCCTGTCCGCTGACGGCCAGGCGGTCGGCCCGACGCATGATCACGATTTTCATGGGATTGCCTCCGTTTGGTTTCCTTCCGCGTCAATTGTAATTCGCTGGATGGGCCTGGCAATTCAGTGCCGAGTCGGCTGAAATCGGGTTAAATGGCGCTGGAGGTGATTCATGGCCAGCCTTTTGCCGATTTTGCTGATTGTGGCGGGCCAATCCGCCGGCCAGGCCGACCTGGCCAAGGCCCTCACCCTGCACGCCTCGTTCGACACCGGCCTTGATGCCGATTTCTCCACCGGTGCCCGCGAATGCTGGTACCGCCTGGGCAAGGATCCGCTGAAAGCCGCGCCCAACGCCGATGTCGCCCTGGCCAAGGGCGAGGGAAAGTTTGGCGGCGGCCTTGTCTTTCCGAAGAAAGGCAACTCCCGGCCCCAGTACAAGGGCCGCGATGTGCTCGGCTACAACGACAAGAACTGGTCGGCCACCGTGTCGGTCTGGCTCAGGCTCGACCCCGACAAGGACTTGGAACCCGGCTACTGCGACCCGGTTCAGGTTGTCGGCAACGACACCAGGAAGGGTTATGTGTTCCTCGAATGGTCGAAGGACGAGACGCCACGCTACTTCCGCTACGCCATCAGGCCGCTCTTTCCCATCTGGAATCCCGACAATGTCCCTTGGGCCGACATCCCGTTCCACAAGAGGCCGATGGTGCAGGTGGCCAAGGCCCCCTTTTCGCGCGACCGCTGGACCCATGTGGTGTTCACCTTGGAGAACATCAACGACAAGCCCAAGAAACCATCCGGCCGGCTTTACATCGACGGCAAGTCGCGGGGCGCCATCGAGAATTGGGACCTCACCTTCGCCTGGGATCCCGACAGCGTGGCCCTGGTGCTGGGTGCCGCCTATGTCGGCCGCATGGATGACCTCGCCGTCTTTGGCAGGGTGCTGACGGCGGCGGAAGTAACCACCCTTCACCAACTCAAGAATGGCGTGGCCGACTTGCGCGCCCGATGATGGTTGCCAACCGGTGGCTGGAAGGGACACGACCGATGAACGCGCGAATGGTTCTGACCGCCTTGATTGCGGCCCTGCTGGCCACGCCTGGCGCCCGCCCTCAGGATTTTCGCAAGGAGCAGCAGCAGGCGATGGGCGTCCTCCGCCAATTTGAGGGAAACTGGCGCAAGGAATTCAGGCTCATTCAGGGAACCGGCGGGTCGGCCACGGTGGCGCGGACCGGCACCCACGAGTGCCGGCAGGCGCTGGGCGGCGCCGTGATGCAGGAAACCGGGCATGACTCCGATGGCACCAGCTATCTGAGCGTCTCCACCTACGATCCCGCCGAACGCGTTTTCAAGTTGTCGGTTTTCCAGTCGAGCGGCGTCGTCTCGCACATGACCGGCGCCTACGATCCGCGGAACCGCTCCCTCACATGGACGCACAAGGGCGGCGAGGGCGTCATCACGACGGCAACCTACGAGATTGAGTCGGCGAATGAGGTCAGGTTCCTCATCGTGGCGAAGAGGGAAGGGGCCCTCGAGCTGTTCCGATTGGAAGGCAAGGCGACAAAATCCGGGTCCAATCGCAAATGATGCGTACAAGGGAAAGGATGGCCGGCATGGCTGGAAGATGGTTCGCGGTTGCGGCGGCTTGGGCGGTCGCTTGCGCCGGCCCGGCTTGGGGCCAGGCCGACCCGGCGCGACTCACCCTCGATCGGATCTTTGTCTCGGGCGATTTCCGCCCGGGAGGCGACCATGGAGGCACATGGCTCGACAATGCCACCTTCGCCCGTTCCGACGCCAGCGCCACCATCAAGGGTTTCAGCGACATCGTTGCCGAGGATGCCCGAACCGGCGCCAAAAAGGTTTTGGTGCCCGCGGAAAAAATGGTGCCTCCGGGTGCCAAGGATCCGGTTCGTTTCGGCGCCTTCTCGTTCTCCAACGACCGCGACACGGTTCTGCTTTCGGCCGACACGCGGAGGGTCTGGCGGCGCGACACCCGCGGCGACTACTGGGTGCTCAAGGTTTCCTCGGGCAAGCTTCACAAGCTGGGAGGCGATGCCAAACCCTCCACGCTTCAGTTCGCCAAGCTGTCTCCCGACGCGAAGACGGTCGGCTATGTGCGCGAGAACAATATCTGGATTGAACCCGCTGACGGTTCGGCCAAGCCTGTCCGGCTCACCACCGATGGCGCCTCGCTTTCCGGAGGCGAGGTGATCAACGGCACCTTCGACTGGGTGTACGAGGAGGAGTTCGATTGCCGCGACGGTTGGGAATGGTCTCCCGACGGCAAGTCTGTGGCCTACTGGCAGGTCGACACCCGCGGCGTGCCCCGGTTCACCCTGTTGAACCAGACAGATGGCCGGTACCCGAACCTGAACTCGTTCGCCTACCCCAAGACGGGTGAACGCAACTCCCTCTGCCGCGTGGGCGTGGTTCCCTCGGCCGGCGGCGCCACAATATGGATGAAGGTGCCGGGAGACACCCGGGTTGACGGGTACATCCCCAAGATGGGGTTCACTCCCGACGGCAAGGGCATCGTGTTGCAAAGGATGAACCGCCGGCAGAACCGCAACGATGTCACCCTGGCCGACCCGGCCACGGGTGAAACCCGCGTGCTTTTCAGCGACTCCGACGAGGCGTGGGTGGACGCGCACGACGACGCCGTCCGTTTCCTGGCCGACGGCAAGCGGTTCATCTGGGTGAGCGAGCGCGACGGCTGGCGGCATGCCTACATGGCCTCGCTTGATGGCGGTGAGCCGTCGCTCGTCACCCCGGGGGATTTCGATATCAAGGAGATCCTAAAGGTGGATGATGACGCCGGCTTGCTGTGGTTCACGGCCTCCCCGGGCAAGCCGACCGAGCAGTACCTGTTCCGCGCCCCGCTCAAGCCCGACGGCAAGCCGCCCGTTCGCGTCACCCCGCCGGAGGCGCCCGGATGGAACGACTACCGGATCAGCGAGAAGGGCACGCTGGCGTCATGGACGCACTCGGCTTTCGGCGTGTCGCCCGAGCACCGCCTGGTCGACCTCGAGGGGCACAAGGTGATTCGCCCGCTGCGCGACAATTCCAAGCTGGCCTCCGCCATCGCGGCCTTGGCGCGTTCCCCCGTGGAATGGTTCAAGGTGCCGCTTCCCGGCGGCATGGAGATGGACGGGTGGATGATCAAGCCGCCGGGGTTTGATCCCGCGCGGAAATACCCGGTTCTGTTCCACGCCTATGGAGAACCCGCGGGCCAGACGGTCGCCGACCGTTGGGGAGGCAACAACTACCTGTGGCACCTTTACCTGGCCCAGCAGGGTTACATCGTCGCCAGCATGGACAACCGCGGCACCAAGACGCCCAAGGGCCGGGCCTGGAGAAAATCGGTATACCGCAAGATCGGGCAGGTCACGGTCGCCGACCAGGCGGCGGGCGCCCGCGAGGTGGCCAAGCGGCCGTATGTCGACCCGGCGAGGATGGCCGCGTGGGGCTGGAGCGGCGGCGGGTCGATGACCCTCAACCTCATGTTCCAGCACCCCGAACTCTACGCCACCGGGATGTCGGTGGCGCCCGTGCCCGACATGAGCCTCTACGACACCATCTACCAGGAGCGGTACATGGGACTGCCGGCGGACAATGCCGCCGATTACAAGGCCGGCTCACCCATCACCCACGCCGCCAAGTTGCGCGGCAACCTCCTCATCGTCCATGGCACGGGCGACGACAATGTCCACTATCAGGGAACCGAAAAACTGGTGAACACCCTGGTGGCCGAGGGCAAGGATTTCACCCTCATGGCCTATCCCAACCGCTCGCACTCGGTCAATGAGGGCAAGGGCACCACGAGGCACCTCTATGGCCTGTTGACCCGCTACCTTCAGGAAAAGACCCCGCCGGGGCCCCGCTGAAATCGTTCTCATTGTTGACGCAACCCGGGGATCCATGCATGGCCCCGGCGACGCGGAATCCAACGGCCGTTATGCTGGCGCTTTGGTTTCACCCAACCCTTTGGAGCAGGATCATGGTCGCGGGATTCAAGTGGGCCGGCGTGGCGCTGGCGGGATTGGTGCTGGCCGGCTTGGCGGCGCGCGCGGATGAGGCCGGGTGGACGCCCCTGTTCAACGGCAAGGACCTGTCCAACTTCGAGCAGAAAGGCGGCAAGGCCAAGTACCGCATCGAGGGCGGGGCCATTGTTGGAACTTCCGTTCCCAACACCCCCAACTCGTTTTTGTGCACCAAAAAGGAATACGGCGACTTCGAACTCGAACTGGAATTCAAGGTTGATCCCAAGCTGAACTCCGGCGTGCAAATCCGCAGTGAATGCTTCGATGAGAACAAGGAAATCAAGCTCGATGGAAAGTCGATCAAGGTGGCTGCCGGGCGCGTGCATGGTTATCAGGTTGAAATCGACCCGTCCGACCGCGCCTGGAGCGGTGGCATCTATGACGAGGGTCGCCGGGGCTGGCTCAACGACCTCAAGAACAACGAACCGGCCCGCAAGGCGTTCAAGCAGGGCGATTGGAACAAGTTCAAGGTGGCCTGCAAGGGCGACTCGATCAAGACCTGGGTCAACGGCGTTCCCGCCGCCGACCTCAAGGATTCGGTCACGCCGAAGGGTTTCATCGCCCTGCAGGTCCACGGGGTCGGCAAGAACGACAAGACGATGGAAGTGAGCTGGAAGAACATCCGGATCCGGGAAATCAAGTAATCCCGACGGGTTCCATGATCACGCGGGCAGGTGGAGGGTGTCGATGTCGACACCCTCGGTCGTTCTGGACCTGGCCAAAACGGCGTCCTTGAGGTGCCGCTTGACGATCGCGAGCCTGGTTGACACATGGGCCGGCTTGTAACCGGTAGCCTTGCAGATCTGAAGGTTGCTGGGAATCTCCCGGTGCTCCCTGAAGTGGTCGAGGAGAGCCCTGCACATTTCCCTGTCAGCTTCGATCCTGAAATTCGGGATCTCCTTTTCGATGGTTTCCACCAGCGGGAAGTTCTCGCTGAACTCGAGGAGCGTGTTGGCGTAGGTGACCTCCGCCAACTTCTCCTCATATCCAGCTTGCGCCTTTTCCTGCCTGCGCGTCCTGCGCCTGTGGTCGTCGACCTCCTTGTTGTGGAGGATTTTTTCCACGAAGGGAAGGAGCCTTGCCCTGGAGGGGTCGTACGGCACCGACCCCATGAGGATGTTGACCAGAAGGTCGGTTGCCCTGTCGTCCCCTTCCCTGCCGCCGATCAGGTACCCCAGTTCCTCGAAAGGTTCCGAAAGCTCCTCGAACAAGGTGTCGTGGAGTTCCTGCCTTCTTTCCGGTGGGGTGTTGGGGTTGAAGAGCTCATCCATATCCTCCTGCGCCAAGCGGATGGAGAACCGAGCCGCCATGAGGCGGTTATGGAAATTGGGGATGGTGCCGGATTCTTGCTGGTTCATCATGTTCTCCTTTCAGGTTGTGGTGATAAATCGAACGAACGAACATCGGTCGCCATGCCTATGGCATGGCTTTCACAGTGTTTGGGCCGGCCCGCTTGGCACAGGTTGCCAAGGCGGGCCACAGGTTCATGAAGACAAACGATTTGACATGTCGCTGGCGGAGTGTCTCCGCCGCGGCTTGGCGACCAGGCGAAGGAACCCGACCGGGCCCTCCGCCGAAACAATGGGATGAAGTTGCAGCAGAAACATAGACGATGGCATCGCGAAGAAAGTTCCAAGCAACGACGGAAAAAAGGAAGGCCGGGCCTCCTTGGCCCCAACATAAAGTGGGGCCAAGGTTTGGCGTCAGATCGCCAGATGGTTTTCCGGCTTTTCGTGAAGAACTTGCTTGAGCTTGATGGGCAATCTCATTCCCTTGATGGCTCGGATTTCACTGAGGACCTGGGACAAGGTTTTTTCAGGCAGGCGATATTGCCTGTTGTAGAGTCGCCTGAGATGGCGCAAGTCGAGCTTGGTTATTGGCCTGACGCGTGGACGGACCGGCTTTTGCACCGGATCGATTGTGGCCACGATGGGCCTGTTATCACCATCCCGCTCGTTTGCGGGATAGGCGGAAGCCGTATTGATGTTGCGAACGACCAACCACTTCTGAGTCATGAAATTCTCCTTAGGTTGAAAAGGGAAAACACTTCTGGAAGTCAGAAGACAACAAGCCGCCAAACACCAAATGTTCCCGAGACGGCAGGTCAATGCCGGGGGCCCTGGTCCGCCGCGTTGGCTGACGGGGCCCTGATGCACCAAATTGCCAAAGAACCGGTCCGCGGCGGACCCATTGAACTACTTCAAGGACGCCAGACGATCGGTGCCGCCATGGGGCGGACTCCAACAGCCTGGACTCCTTGAAAGCCCGGATTAAGGCATGAAAAACAGATAGATCCCAAGCCAGTTGGTGGTCTTGGGCCATGGGCAGCGTGATGTGATGAAGTTGCTGGTCACATCATTACTACGATTTGTTTCAAGAAAAGTTCGCTGGAATTGTCTGCCGTGGTAAAAAGTTGGCTGGAAGACCAATTCAATCGGATCGTGACACCTATACTCGGCAGATCATTTGCCAAACTAAAAAATTCTCAAACAATCTTTGACTAATATTTAGCCAATGATGATGCTATTCCAAGTCACTCACTTCTGATATTCACAATGGCTTTTCCGGGAAACAGTAAGAGTGGAACGGCCACGGCGGCTCCAAGAACTCCCGTGAGCAGGGCCAACAGACGCAATCCCGATTGCAAGCCCATCGTGGCGCATTCCAATTCGACGATCGCCCCAAGTGTTCCAGCTGATAAAACAGCGGTTTGTGTTTGATCCAGGCCAAGCCGTGAAAACCGGTCCATCCCACCGGCGAGTGTCTCCGCCACGACGGGCCGCTCCGGTCGCACCAGTTCCCGCTGGGTCTCGTAGGCGGCCACCCTTCCCTCGGAGACAGCCGTGCCCATCAGCGACGGCACCAATATCAGCGGTGTCGCCAGCACCACGATGGCGAACGCCGCCGCGGCCGGCATGTCGGCCTTGTCGAGAGTTTCCACCTCGTCGATGAGGAAAGAGGCGGGAAGGGTGCCGACGCAGGCCCCCCAAACGGCGATGATGTTGGCGAGCGCGTGGTTGGATGTGGCCAGTCCGGTGGTGGAAAGCCACAGCACGCAGGCCGAGGCGCCCAACACGCCGGCGAGCAGGCTCAGGTGGCGCCAGTCCCGGTTCGGGATGCACGCGCAAGCCACGAACGACGCGGCCATCGAGATCGTGGCGGGCAGGAAAAGGGAACCGGCCTCAACCGCCGGGATGCCCCGGCCCTCGGTGAGGAAACTGGAGAGCACTCCCAGGATGGCCGCCAGGTGCAACAGCAGCAGCATCCTGCCGCCCATGGAGCACAGGTAGCTTCGCGACCTGAGCAACCGCGCGAATTGGTCTCCCCGCGAGTAGCTGAGCATCATCCGGCCGGCAAGGCACGCGAACAGCAGCGCGTTGAAGGCCACGATGCCCGTGTAAAGGTTCGAGGTGAATCCTCCCTCCCTTTCCCGCCATCCGAGCACGAACAGCAGGCTGATGAGCCAGGACACGAGGAGCATGATGAGAAGCCCGTCGGGTTTCGGACCCTTGTTGGCATGGGGAGACGGCGCATCCGCCGGCACAAGCAGCAGGATGAGTCCCGCTCCCCCGACTCCCGCCGGCACGCTCAACCAGTAGACCCAGTTCCAACCGAGCGCCTCGTTCACCATCGCGGCCACCATGGGCGAGGTGCCGCGGGTCGAGTAGGCGAGCAGGCCGTAGCAAAGCACGGCGATGAACACCATCCGGTCGAACCGGGAATACAGGAATGACCGGAGCAACACGATGGCCATCCCCTTGCCCAGGCCCTCGACGAATCGGGCCAGCATGAGCCCGCGAAATCCCTCGGCGCATCCGCACATGAGGTTGCCCAGCGCGAAGACCAGCATGCCCGCGACCAGGATGTTGCGGGGTCCGAATTTACCCGAAAGGGCCAGGCCGGCGAACACACCGAGAAGCATCGACAGGCCCCACGATGCCGAGAGCCATGTGCCATCGGCCTTGTCGTAGCCCACTCCCCGCCGGATGTCCGCGTCGACGAGGTCGGTGAGCACGAGGGTCTGGTAGACCGAACCCAAGACGGGCAGCAGGGCCGCCAGAACCAGGGTGCGCTGCGCGGCAAGGCTCATGGGGCGCCGTTCCCGCGGGGTTCATCGAACCGGCTGTCGAGCCTGCGGGACTGTTCCAGCGCCTTCGAAGCCCAGGCGGCATCGCCCGGCCCGTGGCGGATTGTCACGCGGACGGAATAGCCCGCGCGCAGTTCGGACAGGTCCTGCCCCGGCTCGAAAACCAGCCTCACCGGGACCCGCTGCACCACCTTGGAGAATTCGCCGGACACCACATTGCGGGTAAGCAGGGAGAATTCCGCGCCGGTGGAGCGGTTGATCCACAGGACGCGGGCCGGCAGTTCCCTGCCGAGCGCGTCGACGCGCACGGCGGCCGGGTTTCCGGGCGCTACGCCCGCCAGCCGCGTTTCCTCGAGGTTGGCCGTGACATACATCCCATCCGGATCGTACATGGTGATCACGGGGACGCCGGCCGTGGCATGGTCGCCCGTCGACTTCGCCCGCCTCACCACAATGCCGGAAACCGGCGCCAGCACCTTGGTGTTCTCGAGGTTGCGGCGGGCGAGGTTCAACAGCGCCTTGGCCTCGTCGACGGCGTCGCCCGCGATGCGGAGCGCCTGCTGGGCCTCCAGGATGCCGCGGTTGCGGTTTTCGGCGATATCAACGCCGAGTCGGGCCTTGGCTGTGGCCACGCGCGCGATTTCAAGGTCATGCGCCGCCACCTCCACCTGGGACCTGGCCGCGGCGGCCTTTTGCCGCTTGGCTTCCGCGAGGCGGAGTTCGGCCTTGGTCGAGTCATTGGTCCGCGCCGTCTCCTGGGTGCGCCTCAGCGTCGTGGCGTTTTCCTTGAGGAGCGTCGTGAACCTTTCATGTTCCTGCCTGGCCAGCACATGGTTCGCCTCCGCAACGCCCACAAGGGCGTCCGACTCGCTCAGGGTTCCCGCGACCTCGTCGGCTGTCAGCTTCAGCACCTTTTCCATCTTGGCCTCGGAGATGCGGGCCATCTCGAGGGACCGGTTCGCCTCGGACACGCCCAGGGGCACATCCACCCGGAGCTTTTCAAGGGCGATCTCCTGCCGGCGCCTCTCATCCTCCGAGACGCGCGCCTTGGCCTCCGCCAGGGCCACCTGGTCGCGGTAGTGGTCCGCGTCGATTTCAAATAAAACCTGTCCCTTTTTGGCAACCATGCCCTCGTCGGTTTCAACCCGGATGATCCGGCCCGAGACGCCGTCGGAGCCCACATGAACCATGCGCGCCTCGATGAAGGCGTCGTCGGTGATGGAATGGCCGGCGCGAAACTCCACAAGGCGCACCGCCATGGGCGCCATGGCCCCGGCGGTTGCCAGCAGCAGGATGATTCCAAGGACCTTGGCCACGGGGAATTTCCCGGCGCCGTTTGTTTCTTGCGGGTTCATGGCGATTTCTCCGCGGGCTGGGCGGATGCGGTTTCGTTTCCTTGCCAGTGGCTGGTGCCCATCGCGTAGTCGAGCTTGGCTTGGCAGGCGAGGTAATCGAAGATGGCGGCCTGGTATTCCTGGCCGGCGCGGGTCATCGCCCTTTCCGCCTCGATCAACTCCGTTGTGGTCGCGTCGCCGGCGCGTGAGCGCGCCTTGACGATCCTGAAGGTTTCCCGCGTCTGTTCCACCGGGGCCTTGCCGCGCTCGATGGCCCTGCGCGCCGCCACCAGCAGCCGGTACGCCTCGTTCACCTGGAAGGCGATGCTGTCGGAAAGCGCCTCCGCCTGGGCCAAGGAGCCACGGAGCTTGGAATCAGCCATGCGGAGCTCGGCGATTTTCCGCCCGCCCTCGAAAAGGCCCCATTCGAGCTTGATCGAACCGATGGGGATGTCGACATAGCCGCCCGGCTTGGCTTGGTGGTAGTCGAGGTAAAACCCGTCCGCGATGACCCGCGGCGCGAAATCGGTCCGGGCGATTCCCTTACCTTCCCGGGCCGAGTCGATGGTTCGGCGGGCCACGGCGAATTCCTGCCGGGAAACAACCGCCAGTTCGAGGCAGCCAGCCAACGATTCATTGAACCCGGGCAATTCGGGCAGCGGCTCGACCGCCGTGGAGTCGCTCACCCTGAGTCCGATCGCCAGGTTGAGCGCCGCCCGGGAGATCTGTTCGGACGCTTGCGCCGAGTCGAGCAGCTTGCGCGCGGCGGCCACCTGCACGCGCGACCGCAGCACATTCTCACGCTCGAGCGCCCCCTGGGCCTCGAGCTTCGTGGCCAATGCCTCCTCCTCCTCGCAGCGCCTGACGGATTCCTCGGCGACCCGTCCCATCGCCTGCGCCCTCAGCACCTGGTAGTAGGCCATGGCGACCTCATGGGCCACGGTTTGCCTTGCCCGTTGGGCCTGCATGCGCGCCACATCGGCGGCGATTTCAGCCTGACGATACCGGCCGAGGCGCTTGCCAAAGTCGGTCACCAGCCACTGCACCCGGAATTCGGCAAGCTCGTAGCCGGTGTTGAAGTTGAAGCCGATCGGAATGACGCCGCCCGGCGGCAGGAAATTGAAGTTACCCCGCCCGGCACGCGCACACCGATCCCCCCGACATCGACGGCGTAGGAACCCACGGAGTAACCCGCTGAAACAATCGGCAGGAACGGCGCCAGGGCGATGTTTTCCCCCTGCCTGGCCTGCTCGATCGACTCGAGGTGGGCCTTCAGGCGCGGTTGCCGTTGCAGCGCCTCGGCGATGGCCGTTTCCAAGGTGAGGTGGTTGACGGCGTTGGGTGGCTCCCGAACTTCGGTGGCCGTTTGGGGCGTGGGGGGCAGAAGCAAGGCAGGATCGGTTTGCGCCACGGAGGGTTCCGACCGGCTGATTTCCGCCACCATCCTCTCGGCAAGTCCGGCCTCGATCGCGAGGCTCCGCTTGGATCCCACGCAGCCCGGCATGGCCGAGAACAATTCCAACAGGCCCAGGCAAGCTGGATGAAACCGCGCGTGGTTCGCGGTCAGGCGAGATGCCCCGGCATCTATGCGCACGATCGAAAGGCCTCCCACTCTCTCTCATCGGCTCGAGTCGGGTTGCATATCCAGCAGAATCGGAATATTCGGCGCAACCGGACCAGGACCATCAAGTTTCGGCAAAGGGCCATGGCTTTCAATCCAGTAACATCGGTTTACGCATTGGCAGTTTGATTTCCGCGTTGGGGGCATAGCGTGGACTGGCTCACCTGGTACAACGCCCTTGAAAAGCCGGCATGGACACCAGCCCCGCGGACAATCGGCACCATTTGGCAAATTCTTTATCCGGTGATTCTCGTTTCTTTCGGTTTCGTCTTCTACCGGGCCTGGTCGGGATCGGTCTCCTGGTGGATCGCCCTTCCCTTCGCGATCAACCTCGCGGCCAACATCGCCTTTACCCCCATCCAGTTCGGCCTGCGCAACATGCCGCTGGCCGCCGCCGACATCCTCGTTGTCTGGGCCACCATCATCTGGATGGTCATCGCCATCTGGCCGTCACACCGCTGGGTGGCCTTGGCCCAGGGACCTTACCTCGTGTGGGTTTCCATCGCGATGGTGCTGCAGCTTTCCATCACTTGGATGAACCGGGGAAGGTGATTCATGGACCTGGGACTGCGTGGCCGCACGGCGATGGTCACGGGAGGCGCGAGCGGCATCGGGCTTGCGGCGGCGCGCGCATTCGCCCTTGAGGGGGCCCATGTGGCCCTTTGGGACATCCACCCCGGCGTGGGGGATATCGCCCGGCAGTTGGCGGCCGAAACCGGCGCCCAAGTTCTGGGCCTTGCCGTGGATGTCACCCGCGGCGATTCGGTGGAACATGCGTTGTTGGAAACCACCGCGGGCCTGGGCCAACCGGGGCACCTTGTCCATGCCGCCGCGACCGGATCGGGAAAATACGGCTTTCCATTCACCAACCTCGCTCCGGCCGATTGGGCCCGCGTGCTCGAGGTGAATGTGATGGGAACCGCGCGCGTGGCCCACGCCGTGGTTCCCCGTCTGGCCGATGATGGAACCATGGTTTTCGTCGCTTCCGTGGCCGGCCAGATCGGCTCGCAGAGCGATCCGCCATACAGCGCCTCCAAGGCCGCCAACATCAATTTCGCCCAATGCATGGCCAAGGACCTCGCGCCCCGGGGAATACGGGTGAACACGGTCTGCCCGGGAATGGTGCGCACGACGCTCAACCAGGCCGTGTGGCGCGCCTGGTTCGAGCAGGCGCCACCGGAACAGCGCCTTGGCTTTGACGAATGGTCGGAAAGGAAAATCCGCGCACTGGTGCCCCTGGGCCGTTGGCAAACCCCCGAGGCGATCGCCGACATGATCGTCTTTTTGTCCTCGGCGCGCGCCGCACATGTCACCGGCCAAACCATCAATGTGGACGGCGGTTTCGTCATGCACTGGTGAGGGAAGCCCGCCTCACTCCTTGGGCAGCTTGGCGATCTCGGCGAGGTCGGCGGCGTTGAGCGCCCTCCAGGCGATGTCCCTCACCTCGCCCGTGGTGCGATAAGTCGCGAAGCCGAGCGGACGCGACGCGAAGCACTCGATCCGGATGCCGATGCGACGATCGGTGGTGACGACATTCACGACTTTCTTGGCATCAATCCAGGCCTCGAGGCGATCCTTGCTGACCCGGACGCGGAAATCATGCCACTTCTCGGCGACGAAATCGTAGTTGCCGTTGGTGTCGTTTTCCGAGGCGTCGATGCCATCGAGCGTGGAAAGGCCGATGGTCGTGCCGCCCCAGCCGCCGTTCACGAGCGAGCAGTGGGAATCGCCAACGGGGAATGTGAGGGTCGCGAAGAAGTCCCGCCCGTCGACCCGGCGCGCCTTGTAGCGGATCTCGTAATCCATCTTGGGAAGGTCCTTGCGCGTGCTGTTCACGCCGGTCATCGGTCCGGCCCGCTCCGATCCTTTTTCCATGCGGATCACGCCGTCCGCCACCTTCACGGCGCCGGCCTTGAAGAAGTCGGTGGCGGTCCAGCCTTCGAGGTTGTTGCCATTGAAAAGCGGCTTCCAGTCGGAGGCGGGTTCGGCGGTGACCGCGCCTAGGGCGAGCAGCAATGCGGGAAGCATGAGCACTTGGGCCTGACGCATGGGGAGGTACCTCGGCGTTTCCTGAAACTGCTTCGGCCGCGAGTGTAGCACACGCGCGGCCGAAGCAAGAAGAACCGGGCATCACGGTTTCAGGGTACCGGAGCGTTGGCGGCGGCCCTTTGCCTGCCGGCCGCGCCGACCGACTGGATCTGCTTCTTCAGGTTGCCCGCGGTGGCGGCGCGCCCGCGGGTGAACTCGAGGTAGGTGGGGCCCACCATCACGATCATGGCCGCCATCCACAGGCAGAACACCGAGGGGATGAGGAGCCAGAAACTGGCGCGGGAGGCGCGGGCCAGCGCCTGCTGCCGCAACTCGGCGCCGTGGGCCGTCGAGTAGTCCACCAGGTTGGCCGACACATCGCTGCCCAGCTTCAATCCCTGGTCGATGATCTGGCAGAGGTTGCGAACCACCGGAATGGGTTGGCGTTCAGCCCAGGCCTGAAGGGCCATCGACAAGCCGCCCATGCGCGCCTGGGCCGAGACAATGGCCAGGTCGCGGGCCACGGCTTGGTGGGTGGCGGCGAGTTCGCGGGAGGCGTGGTCGAGGCTGAAGGCCAAGGTTTGTCCCGCGGCACCCCCCAGGGCCAAAAGCTCGAGCGCCAAGGGCATTTCCTTTTCCAGGCGACTTGAATGGGTCCTGATGGCCCATCCGAGCCAGAGCCTTGGAAGGCTCATGAGCATGATCACCACCCCCATGCCGGCCAGAAGCCGGAAGGGTATGGCCTGCGGAGGGGAAACGGCCAGCCAGCCCATCATGCCGGCCAGGCCGAGAAATGTCAGCAGGTTGCGCGCGGCGCGGAATTCCGTGGCGGCTTGCGGATGGTACCAGCCCGCCCGCAGCATCTCGGCGCGGAGTTCGGGGTGCGCCTTGAAGAACGGCTCGCCGGCGATGTCGGAAGTCAGCGATCCCAGGAACATCCCGCGGGGCTTGATGTCCGGAAGCAAGTCGGAGAACGCGGGGTCGCGGACCGCATCGAGGTCGATTTCCGGCCGGGTGCGGCGGCGCAGCACCAGCAGGATTGCGGGCATGGCCACGGCAAGCCCGGCAAGGAACCAGAAAAGGGTCGAGGAAACGGAATCCTGGAATATGGGGGGCATGTGTGTCTCCGATCTCAGTCTTCGTGCCTGAGGATCAGCGCGATCCAGACCAGACCGATCACTTCAAGGGCGATCGCCACGCCGAGCGCCGACTGACCGGCGGAGCTTTCGACGAACCTGGCGAACGACTCGGGCTGGGAAGACCTGTTGAGCAGCAGCAGGATGGGGCCCCCCAGCGCCAGAAACACCGCGGAGGTGCGGCCGAGCGCGGTGCTGGCACGGAACTGCCCTCGCGCCAGGTGCCTTTCCCGCGCGCTGGTGGCCAACCGGACGAGAAGCGCCGACACATCGCCACCGACTCGGCGGTGCAGGGCCAATCCGGCGGCCAGCAGGTCGAAGTCGGGAACCCGCACTTTCAGCGCGCTCAGCCTCAGGGCCTGTTCCATCGGCACTCCGAGGCTCATGCGGCGGGCCACGAGGCCGAATTCCCGCGAGAGCGCCGAGGGCGCTTGCGCCCCCAGCACCCCGATGGTCTGGTCGAGGTTGAGGCCGGCGCGGACGGATCGGGCGGCCAGGTGCAGCGCGTCGGGCAGTTCCCGCCGGATCGACTCGCGCCATCTCGACTGCAGCGCCGCCAGGGACACCAGCGCCGCGATGATCCCGACGAAGAATCCCACCGGGGAATAGATCCAGTCCTCCTGGACCAGCGTCGCCACCAGCGCGAAGGCCAGTCCCGAGAGCAGCATCAGGCCGATCGCCGCGGGCGATGTGATCTCCAGGCCGGTTCGTTCGACGAGACGGTCGAACGACTGGTTCACTTGCTGGCCGATGTCGGGTTCCCGGCGGTCACGGGCCATCTGTTCGATGGCTTGTGGAGTGAGGGCCTGTTCGGGTCCGGCGCGCAGGGAACTCCACACCCAGGCGCCCAGGAGGCTCACGGGAAGGGCCAGCATCAGTCCGAGGCCCGCGGCCAGGAGGGCCGGGTCGATGCCCGGCAAGGCCAGGAAATCAGGCAGCATGGCGGGCACCCTCCGCGCCGGAAGCCTCGATCCAGCGGGCGGCGAACCGCTCGCGTGCCAGTTCGATGCCGCTGGCACCCAGCTTTTCAAGGCTTTCTGGCACCTCGCCGGTCGCCCGGAAGCGGCCGATGGCCCTGCCATCGCGCACGGCCTCCTGGCGGAACTCGAACACCGGTTCCAGGCGGTAGTCGCCCTGGGAGTCGATTCCACGGAGTTCGCAGATCCGGAGAACACGGCGCGATCCGCCATGCAGGCGGGCCATGTGCACCACCACCCGCACCGCCGCGGTGATGTAGGAACGGACCGACTTCAGCGGGAGGTCGATCCCGGCCATCAGGACCATCATCTCGAGGCGCATGAGGGCCTCGCGCGCGTCGTTCGCGTGGACCGTCGCGAGGGAACCCTCGTGGCCGGTGTTCATCGCCTGGAGCAGGTCGAACGCCTCGGCGCCCCTGGCCTCGCCAAGCAGGATGCGGTCGGGCCGCATGCGGAGGCTGTTTCGCACAAGCTCGCGCGGCGAGACCTCGCCCTTGCCGTCGGGGCAGGGTTGGCGGGTTTCCAGCCTCACCACATGCGGGTGTTCGAGCCGGAGTTCTGCCGAGTCCTCGATGGTGACGACGCGTTCGCCATGGGGAATGGAGGCCGAAAGCGCGTTCAGCAGGGTTGTTTTCCCGGCGCCCGTGCCGCCGGAAACCAGGATGCTGAGCCTGCCCTTGACGCATGCGGAAAGGAATTCGAGCGCCTCGTTCGGAAGGGTGCCGTTGGCGAGGAGTCCTTCCCCGTTCAGCCGCCTTCCGAACCGCCGAACCGACAGCACCGGGCCCTGCAGGCTGAGCGGGGGAAGCAAGGCGTGCACGCGCGAGCCATCCGGCAGGCGGGCGTCCACCGTGGGGCTCGCCTCGTCGACGCGCCGGCCGATGGGCGCCAGGATCCTCTGGATGGTGGCCAGTAGATGGGCATCGTCACGGAAGGTGAGTCCCGTGCGGCTCAGGACTCCCTGGCGGTCCACCCAGATTTCCGAGGCGCCGTTCACGAGGATATCGTTCACATCCGGGTCGGTCATGAACTCGTCGAGCGGCCCGAGGCCGAAAGTCTCGGAGACCACACGGTCGGCGAGGAGGTCCCGCGAGGCGTCATCGAGGCGGGTTCCCGTTGTTCCCGCGAGATGGCGCGCCAGTCGCCTCACCTCCTCGCGCAGGCGGTCCCTGTCCCAGCGCGCCAGCATCCCCAGGTCGAGGGCGCGCAGGACTTCCTGGTGCAGCCTGCCCGTGGCGTCTACCGAGGTGGCCTTGACCATGGATGAATCTCCCTTGGCGATGGTTTTCATGCTTATTCCACCAGCCTCACCTTGCCGACCGTGGGCGTGGGCACCAGTCCCCCGTTCACCCCGGCCCTCGACGCGTCGGTGAGCGCCGATCCCTGCACCATGAGGGTGGGCTGAAGGACGAAAATGAACGAGTCGTCGTTGACGGGCACCGTGCGGACAACCCGCGCCGCAACCCAGCCCTTGACAACGATGTCGCCCACGCCCGCCGAATCCAAGACGGCGAACGCGACCTGGCGGCCATCCGCAACCTCGTCGAAAGCCGTGCGGAGCCTGAGGAGGTTTTCCCTCGTCATCGGGTAGGCCGCGGGAAGCTGAAGGCGGTTCTGGCTGTCCAGTCGCAACTCGCCGCCGAGTGATTTCAAGTCTGTGGCGAGGGTGCCGGTTCGCAGCACATCGGCGGGGTTCCGAAGTCCCGTCTGGTAGGCCGCCGCCTGTCCCCCGGCGGGGGCCACGCTGATCGTGAACGACACCTCGGGAAGCCCGTCGCTTCCCGAAACAAAGGTTCCCCGCGATGGATGGAAACGAAGGTCGTCGGTGGTGGCGCCTTGGAACGGATCGCTTCCCGTCGCCGGCAGGGCGATTGGCCCGACGGGTATCGGATTGGATCCCAGCGGCCGGAATCCGATCACCTGGTGGTCGAGGTAGGCCGTGGACGCCACCACGACACCGGCGTAGGGAAGGATGCCTGTTCCCCCGAGGATGGTCACCACCGGGCCCCTGGCGTCGGCAACATGTTCAAGCAGTACGCGCGCGGCATTGGTGGCTGCCGATTCCTCCGGGGTGATCATCTTTCCGGGAATGTCGAGAGCCCCAAGGACCAACTCTCCGGGAACCAGGTTTCCGTTGTTGGGATCAAGCGGCGTCGGCTGGCCCAGCGAGGGATTCCAAGCCGCGTATTCCACTCCGACACCGCGGGCCTTCGCGAAGTTTTCCGAGAGGCCCGGCTCGATTCCGGCCAGGAGGGCGTCATTGGCGAACGCTTGCACGGTGGCCAGCGAGGCGGCATCGGCGGCGTTCTGGATTTGCACGCGCATCAGCCATACCCAGCAGTAGTTCACCAGAGCCAGGAACACCACGCTCAGGAACATCAGCCCCACAAGGCCGAGGAGGGCGATGCTGCCGCGCCGTTTGCCTCCCCGAACCTTCATTGCTCGTATTCCTTTCGACCTTGTTGCCTGCCCGCGAGCCCGCTTAGCGCTTCGACTTGCCGGGCGCGGAGGCGTCGGGCGACCGGAACCGGAAGTCGGCTCCCGAACCCAGTCCGGCGCTCACGCCCCTGCTGGTAACCTCGCGTGTCGAGGAGACGGCTTGGAACAACGCCGGCTTCACCGAGGTGGTGCCGTTGATCTGCTGGATCGTCAGGCCCGGATCCTTCTCAACCGGAATCGGCTTGAGCGCGAAGATGCGGGCGAGGTCGTCCTGGCCGACGGGCGATTCGCCGGCAACCACCTTTGAGACCCTGCGGTCCTCGTCGGAATCCTCCCCGCCATCCTTCGTCAGCGACACCAGCCGACCTGTCGCACCCTGGTCGACCATTTCCTTGCGCCTTGTCTCAAGGCGCGACTGCTCCATCGAGGAAACGGGCACCAGCGACAGCGCGCCCTTGGTCTTCGCGAACTCCATCAGCGACGCGCGGTAGGGATTCAACTCGAGGGTGAACTGGACATCCTCCTCGTTGATCGGCTGGAACACGGGCCAAAGCTGGTTGCGCTTGGCCAGCACCCTGACCTTCGGGCAGATCACGGCGGTTTGGGTCGACACCGGGCTGCCCTCGCCATGGTCGATCACCGAGGTCAGCAGCACATCGACCCACTCCCCCACCTGGATCAACCCGCCGGCGCAACGGTCCTTGGCCACAGCCACGCTCACGGCGCGGGCGTTGGGAAGCAGGCGCTTGCTCAGGGCGTCGGGCTTGGCGAACTCCTGGAGGTGATCCTTGAGGATCGGCTCATCGGCGCGCATGTTGGCCAGGGCCACGCGAAGGTATACCGCCTCGGCGACGGGAGGCAGCAGCAGGTCCTTCTGCTTGCCAAGTGACGCCTCCTCGTCGGGACGCATCGGCCGCACCTTCACCCAGTTGGGCTGGATGAGGTCGCCGGCGAAGATGTTGCGCCCGGCAACCAGCACCTGGGGCGGCGTTGCCTTGACCTCGGGGGCCAGGGCCGGCTTGTGGTTCACCACGCGGTTCACCACCGCGGCGGCGAGGCCGACCAAAAGCGCTAGGCACAGGGCGAATATCGTACTGGCTCTCATTTTCTCACTCCTTGCGCATGGTGGTGCGCGCCACCAACTGGTTCTCGCCAAAGGCGAAGCCGATCATGGCCCCGAACTGGGGCATCACCCGGGCCGCGGGGATGCTGATCACCACGGATACGGGTTGTCCGGGAAGAGCGGGGAAACCGTCCTCTCCGGTGATGAAGACCTGGATTTCCGACTGCGAGACGGTTCCTCCGCCCAGAAAAAGCTTGGTCGCCGCTTCGACTTCCTCGGATGTGCCTCCAAGGGCCGCCACGCGGGCGCCTTCCCGGCTTGCCGTCAGCATCTGCTGCCATGCCATTTCCAGGCCGGCAACCGAGCACAGGGCCAAAAAGAAGCAGCCGACTATCGGCAGCACGATCAGCGCTTCCAACGCTAAAAAGGCTTTCCGGTTACGGCGAACGGCCGGCCTAGCGCGCATGGGGCACCCCCGTCATGGCAACGGATCCGGTCGCCGCGGCCATACGCTGGTCCCGGGCGTGAACCCAGCAGGCCAACAGAAGAAATGCCACTAGGAATGGTGGCGCGAAGCCCATGGGCGAAGACAAAAACGACGATCCCTTGGCCTTGGCGAGCCATGCGGCAAGGCTCCAGGCCACCACCACCGCCAGCGTGGCCAGCAGCAGCATGATCGACAGCGTGGGGCCCAGGACGGCTGCGACCGCCGCGAACAGCTTCACATCTCCTCCACCGCTGGCCTTGAGGATCCAAAGGGGGAGGAACAGCCCCAGGCCCGTGAACAGGCCGGCGAAGGCGAGAAGGATCCCGTCGAGGCCCCCCATGAGGGGACTACCGGCGCCCAACAGCCAGACCGACTGGCCTGAACTGGCCAGCGAGGCGCCCCGGAGCACATGAAACGGCAAGGCCAACCCGAGGATGGAAAAGGGGATGATTTTGGGAATCGTCATGGAACGGCTGTCGTGGTACGCGGCCCACGCCAGACAAAGGGATGTGCCGCCAAGGGCCATCCCCTCCAATACGGGATTGGGCGCGAACACGGGCATAGGGGGCCTCCTGCCACCACCTTGCGTTGGGTTCCTTTATTTCTTTCGGGCGAATTGATGCCGGGTAGGATGTTTGCTTTCGGATATCAGGGCGCCGGGCTATTCCGCGGGGCTTGTATTGGGAAAAAGGGTCCCATTTTGCCCATCTTGTTCTTGCTTGAGGGTTATTGAATTTTGCCTAAGATTAATTGAACTTTCTGAAAGGACATCTTCATGCTGCTGGCCGGACTCCTGGCGGTTGTCATCGCCCAAGCTCCCCAGGATTGGGAAGCCAAGGAAAAAACCTACCTCCGAAACATTCGGCAACTCACCCAGGATTTTGTGAGGGCGGGTGAGGGATATTTTTCACCCGATGGCCGCTCGATCATCTTCCAGGCGGAGGAAAAAACCACGGGCAATCCGTTTTACCAGATATTCACCTTGGACATCGCCACGGGCCGGTTGCGCCGCGTGAGCCCGGGAATCGGCAAGACAACCTGCCCGTTTTTTCATCCCGATGGCAAGAAAGTCATCTTTGCCTCATCCCACCTCGACCAAGATGCCAAGGCCAAGTACAAGCCCGAGTACGATGCCCGCGACGAGGAACGGAAACAGGGCATCCGCCGCCGCTACCGCTGGGACTTCGACCCGTCGATGGACATCTTCGAGTCGGCCCCCGACGGAACCATGCTCAAGCGCCTGACCGATTCACCCGGATATGACGCCGAGGGAAGCTACTCGCCCGATGGGAAACAGATTGTTTTCTGCTCCGCCCGCACCGGCAAGGACAACCTTGAACTGTTCATCATGAACGCCGACGGAACGGGAGCCAGGCAGTTGACCAAGGCCCCCAATTGCTACAACGGAGGCCCGTTCTTCTCGCCCGATGGCAAGTGCGTGATCTTCCGCAGCGACCGCAAGGCCAAGGACCAGTTGCAGCTTTATGTCATCAACACCGACGGAACCGGAGAGCGGGCGCTCACAGACGACACCGCGTGGGTCCAATGGGGCCCCTACTGGTACCCCGACAATCGGCACATCATTTACGCCGCCGCCGACCATTCGACAGGCGGCCGGCCAAATTACGACCTCTACTGGATGGATGTCGAATCCGGCGCCAAGGAGCGGATCACCCATGCTCCCGGGGCGGATGTGCTACCGGTTTTCAGCCCCGATGCCAAACAACTCATGTGGACCAGCAACCGCGACGGGCGCCAACCCTCGCAACTCTGGATCGCCGACTTCACCAAGCCGGCCAAGCCCTGAAAGCTGAAGGCGCGGGCGCCCCGGTTCGTTCATTCCATGGGGCCAACCGGCCGCCATCAGGGCTTCCAGTCCCCCGGAAGGCTGAGAGACCAGACCTCATTGGACAGCGGTTGGGCATGGCCGCCGGCCACCCACAGCTTGTCGCGCCACACGAATGCTGAATGCTCATGGCGGGCTTTCCAGGCCGTGGGGGTTTCCAGCCGCTTCCACTCCCGGCCATCGGCTGAATGCCAGACATCGCCGAAATTGTTTTTCGCCTTCGACCATCCTCCCAGCACCCAGATGCGGCCCCTGTAAACCGCGGCGGAGAACCAAAGCCGCGGATCCCAGGGAGCGTTCGCGGTTTCGAGTTTCCATTCCTTGCCATCAAGAGATGACCAGACATCGTTTTTCGCCTCATGCGCCGGCACATAGTTGCCTCCGCCCAACACGAACATTTTTCCGTTGAGCGTCACCGCCTGGTGGTAGGCCCTGGGCGACCAAGCCGCCTTGGCCGTTTCCAACCTCCATTCCCTGCCATCGGCGGATGACCAGACATCGTTTTTCAGGCTGGAGGCATCGCCGAAATAGTAATTCTCGGAACCTCCCAGGAGCCACATCCGCCCCTTGTGCTCCACCAGGCCGCCGGCAAGGCGCGCCGACCAGGGAGCCCTGGCTGTTTCCTGCCTCCATTGGGAGCCGTCCTCGGAAGACCAGACCTGGTTGCTGGCGGAATGGCCGGGCAGCCGGCCGTTGTGCCAGCCTCCCATCATCCACATGCGATCGCCAAAGGTGATGTTCATCGGCAAGTCGGTGTGGATCACGGGGATGTTCGTGGCCACCCGTTTCCATCGCTTGCCGTCGGCCGTCTCCCAGGTGTCACGGGGCGGCGCCTCGAACGACTGGAACCAGCCTCCGACGATCACGAGGCGGTCCCGATGGACGAACTCGGCCTGCGAATCGCGCGGCTGCCATTCCGCCTTGCCCTCAAGCACCCAGTCCGGCGGGGCGAATGGTCCGAGAAGGCACAGGAACACAAGCGCCATGATGTTTCCTCCCGGTCGCAAGCGACAGGATCAGCCGATGACCCGCGGGCCCGCGCCCGGGGGCAATGCCGCGATCGGCCCGGGTTCGTCCGGACCGGCGTCAAGCCATGCTTCACGATAAATCGAGCCGATCCATCGCGCCAACTCCTCCGGCTGGATTCCACCCACAGGTGTCGGCCCGAGGGTGCCAAGATGCCCCGCCGCCCCCGCCAGGTGATGCTCCAAGCCGGCCCGGTTTCGCTGCCTTGCCTTCACCGCGGCGGCGGCAAGTCGGATCAGGGCGCTTGTCAGGACACGCTCGGCGGAACCGGGGGGCAGGGTCCGCCAGACATCCTCCCAGGCCTCATGGGCCTCCCATGGATATCCGCTTTGAAACAGGAACCAACCCTCCAGATAATCCGGATGGCGTTCCAGCGATTCACGATCGGCCGGCGCGCCGCTGGCGATGCGCTTGGGGGGCCGCGCGTTGTGCCCCGGGGTGTGCGCGGGGCCGTTCAATGGACCCGGACGACGACGAGCGTCTGGTCGTCCTCGGGCAGCCTCCCGCCCGAGTGCAGCTTGAGCAGTTCGAAAACCTTCGCCACCTGCTTGGCGATGTCGGGTTCCGGAGGCAGGAAGGCCTGGTCGAGGCGCTTGAGCCCGAAGGGTGATCCCGTCACTCCGGGGGCATCCACGATTCCGTCGGTGTACAGCATGAGCGTGTCGCCCACCTTGAGCTGGATCGTGGCGGTTTCGTATTTGGCCTCCGACTCGTCGAGTCCCAGGGCCAGTCCCAGAACCCCGTCAAGCAGGTGGCGCTGCGAGCGCGGCAGGTCGGGTCGCAGCAAGCGGGGGGCGGGGTGGCCTGCCGATGAATAGGTGAATGAAAGTGTCGCGGGATCGTAAACACCCGCGAAGGCGGTGACGAAGAAGTCCAGCGGCTTGATTCCGGCGTCGCAGAAGTGGGTGTTGGCCTTGGCCAGCCATGCGGCGGGCTGTTCCAATCCGCCGGCATGGGCCAGCGTTCGAACCACGGCCATCAGCGCCGCCGCGGAACCGCCGGAGCCCGAGACATCGGCGATGATGAACGCCCAGCGTCCGTCGGGAAGGGGAATGAAGTCGTGGTAGTCGCCCCCGGCCCGGCGCGCCGTCTGCAGCTTGCCGCGAACCTGAAGGCCCGGAATCGAGGGAACGGCATGGGGCAGCATGGCGCGTTGGACCGCCGCGATGCGCTTGAGTTCGAAATCAAGCTCGGTGAGTTGCTCCTCGAGCTTGCGGGCCAGCACCAGGTTGCCGCTGGCCCTTCCGTAGAGGCAGGCGGTGAGCACGAGGTCGGGCAACTGCCCCGCGTTGAACATGCCCGGGTTGCGGCCGAGCAGCACAAGCAGGTTCAGGGCCCTCCCCTGGTCGTACATGGGAATGGCCACCATCGATCGGTATCCGGCCAGGTGCTCCCGCGCCGGATCATCCTCAGCCACCTCCGGGTCGTCGATCACCCTGGCCTCATCGCCGTACAGCAAGTCGCCAAGGATTCCCCCGGTCAGCACGGGCAGCCTGTCCCGATCGATCCACGGGTTGAAATCCTCGCTCCACAGGGTGCTGCGGGTGACCCTGTAATGGGGGGAGGGAAGGTCGCGGCGCGAAGCGGCGACGAGCCCGTCGCACGGGAAAAGCTCGCGCAGGTGACGCAGGTACACCCGCGCCATGGTTTGGGGATCTTCGGCGCGGCTCAGGTCGCGCATGGTGGTGGCGACCGCGGCGATCCGCCGGTGGATGTCGTGCTGCCCGTCGCCGCCGGGGTGACGCTCGGCGATGTCGGGAGTTCGCTTTTCCATCGTCCCCACCCGATGAGAAGCCGGGGCACGCGCCCCGCGAGGGTGAGTTTAGGAATCGGGAAGCCGGGTGGCGAAGATTCTCAGTGGCGGGAACCCGAACCTTGCATTCCGAGCGGGTCGCGACGCCAGCGCCGGCAGCAGGACGGGCAAAGGATGAAGGCGGCATGGTGCCCTTCGGGCTCCACGGGCGCCGGCTGGAAGTCGGGAAGGGATTCGAGGATGGAGGCGACCTCGTGGAGGTTGTCCTCGTCGAGATCCTCGTCGGTGATCAGGCGCGCGGACGGGGCGAGCCTGACCCCCACCCTCATTTCATACCGCAGCGCGCCACGGTCGAGGTGGCAGCCGCAGCGGTCGCAAGCGCAGGCTGACCTGGAAGCGGACGACATGACCGTGCTCCACGAACCATGGGATACTCATGTTCCAGTGGAGCCAACCGGTGGGGTGCGTGTCAAGCGCCAGCATGCGAATCCGGGAAGGAATCGCCGGGCGCCCGGCCTAGACTGATTGGATGGGATTCGGCCGGAAGGACACGGATGAAAAACTCTATAGTGGATACGGCGAATAGGTTTCTTGGGCTGGTCCGCTTCAGCCACACCCTTTTCGCGCTCCCCTTCGCGCTCTCCTCGGCGGCCCTCGTGTGGGCCAGGCACGGCTTCTCCTGGGTTCAATTGGTGGGAATCGTCGCCTGCCTTGCCTTGGCCCGAGCCGCGGCGATGGCCTTCAATCGCCTCGCCGACAGCGCCTTCGACGCGGCTAACCCCCGCACCGCCGGAAGGCACATTCCCGCGGGATTGCTTTCCGCGGCCTCGGTGCGAGCCTTTCTCGCGGCAACCTCGCTCGGCTTTGTCGCCTGCACCGCCGTCTTCCTGCTTGAGGGCAACGCGGCCCCGCTTGAATTGAGCCTGCCCACGCTGGCTTGGATCTGCGGGTACAGCTATGCCAAGCGGTTCACCTCCTTGTCCCATTTCTGGCTGGGCGCGGCCCTGATGCTCGCGCCAGCGGCGGCGTGGGTGGTCGCGCTGGGATGGGGCGTCCTTTCCGATCCATGGGTGCCGCTCTTGATGGGGTTCGGCGTTTTCTTCTGGGTCTCCGGTTTCGACATCATCTACTCGACTCAGGACGCCGAGTTCGACCGTGGGGCCGGACTTCACAGCATGCCGGCCCTCCTCGGGGTGCGGGGGGCGCTTTGGCTCGCGAGAGCTTGCCATGCCGCCACCATCCTTTGCCTGGCGCCCCTGCCCCTGGTGGCGCCCGACCTGCTTGGCGGCATCTACTGGTCTGGAATCGCCCTGGTGGCCATCCTTCTTGTCGTGGAGCACGCCCTTGTGCGTCCCGACGACCTTTCCAGGGTGAATCTCGCGTTTTTCCAAGTCAACGCCGTGATCAGCGTCGGATTGTTGGTTATCGTGTTGCTCGACCTTGGCTGGCGCTTCCTGCCGGCCTGACCAGCGGGGATGGCGTTCATGTGGTGCGCGATCGCGTTTTTGGCATTCACGGCATGGGAGGCCGGGGCTTCCCGCAGGGACATCACTCCCAGGCAACCCATGTGGATGGCGGGCTATGCCGGCAGGACGGCACCCGCCTCGGGCACCGAAAGCCCCCTGTGCGCGCGCGCGGTGGCCCTGAGGCGCGCCGAATCGCCGCGGGTGCGGGCCGTCACGGTTTCTCTCGACCTCGTGGGCATCGACGCCGAGCTGGCCGCCCGGGTGAAAAAGGCCTTGGCGGACAGGCATGGCCTCGCCGAGGCCGAGGTGGCGCTGGCCTGTTCCCACACCCACTGCGGGCCCGTGGTCGGTTCAACCCTGAGAAGCATGTACCCGCTTGATGATGGCATGCGCGAGCGCAGCAGGGCCTACGCGGATTTCCTTGTCGGGGAGGTCGACTTGGCCGTGGGCGAGGCCCTCTCGCGGCTCAAGCCCTGCTCGCTTTCCTGGCATGAGGGCAACTGCGGATTTGCCGTCAATCGCCGGGCCAACAAGGAGGCGGAGGTGGTGGCGATCCGGCAGGCGGGCAAGCCGCTTGCCGGGCCAGTGGACCATCGTGTGCCGGCGATGGCGGCCCGCACACCCGAAGGGCGCCTGATCGCGGTTCTGTTTGGTTATGCCTGTCACGCGACAACGCTATCGTTCGACAAGTGGTGCGCCGACTATCCCGGCTTCGCTTCCGAGGCGCTCGAGAAGTCCAATCCCGGCGCGGTGTGCGCCTTCATCGCCGGATGCGGCGCTGATCAAAATCCCCTGCCGCGCCGCACCGTGGCGCTCGCCAAGGCCTATGGTGACCAGTTGGCCGAATCTGTTTCCACGGCCCTGTCACGCCCGGGGAAATCACTCGGCGCCCAGCTTTCGGTGGCCTTGGTGCGCGCTCCGCTACCGCTGGAAGCGGCACCCTCCAAGGAAGAACTCGAAAAGCAGGCGTCCGGAAAAGAAAAATACATCGCCTCCCGGGCGCGCAACCTGCTTGCCGACCTGGCTGCCGGAAAGACCATGCCCGTTGACTACTCCTTTCCGGTTCAGGCATGGAGGCTGGGGGATCACACGCTTGTGTTCCTGGGTGGCGAGGTGGTGGTCGATTATTCCTTGCGATTGGGCCGGGAAATCACCGGGCCGGCATGGGTTGCCGCCTATTCGAATGATGTGATGGCCTACATTCCCTCCCGGCGTGTCCTCAAGGAGGGTGGTTATGAAGGCGCCAGCTCCATGATCTATTACGGCCTTCCGGCCTCATGGCGCGAGGGTGTCGAGGAAACGCTCGTGGATGCGTTTCGCGAGGCCGCAAAACGCGTTGGCGCAACGGTTTCCAGCCGTTGATGGATTTTGACGCAAGAAAAAACGCGCGTTGTTGCAGGAACCCATGGATAGGTGCACAAACATGTGTACACTTGTGCATGGGAGCATGGTGGGGCTTGGCCCCGGAGGGATGAATCATGGCGGACGATCGTGAACTCAAGAACGCCCTGTCGCAAATCGAGAAGCAGTTTGGCAAGGGTGCAATCATGTCGCTCGGCAAGGGCGACACTCACCTGGATATCCAGGGGATCTCAACCGGCGCCCTGAGCCTCGACCTGGCCCTGGGGGGCAAGGGCATTCCGCGCGGGCGGATCATCGAGATCTTCGGGCCCGAGTCCTCGGGCAAAACCACCGTGGCCCTTCATGCCGTGGCCTGCGCCCAGAAACAGGGAGGCGTGGCCGCCTTCATCGACGCCGAGCATGCCCTCGACCCGAGTTGGGCGCGCAGGCTTGGCGTGAACCTCGACCACCTCCTGGTAAGCCAGCCTTCCTGCGCCGAGGAAGCCCTGAAGATCGCCGAGATGCTCATCAAGTCGAACGCCGTCGACCTGATCATCATCGACTCGGTGGCCGCCCTGGTGCCGCGCTCCGAGGTGGAGGGGGAGATCGGCGACGCGCATGTCGGCGCCCAGGCGCGCCTGATGAGCCAGGCCCTGCGAATCCTCAACCCCACCATCAGCAAGACCAAGACCTGCATGGTGTTCATCAACCAGATCCGCCAGAAAATCGGCGTGATGTTCGGCAACCCCGAAACCACCTCGGGCGGCCTCGCCCTGAAGTTCTTCAGCTCCGTCCGCTTGGACATCCGCAAGATCTCCTCCATCAAGGAGGCGGAGGAAACGGTCGGCTCCCGCGTGAGGGTCAAGGTGGTCAAGAACAAGATCGCGCCGCCCTTCCGAATTGCGGAGTTCGACCTGATGCACGACCATGGCATCAGCCGGGAGGGTGACCTGCTCGACCTTGGAATCGAGGATCGGATCATCGAGAAATCGGGCGCCTGGATCAACTACGGCGACATGCGCCTCGGCCAAGGGCGCGAGAACGCCAAGCAATACCTTCGCGACAACCCGGCGCTCGTCGAGGAGATCACCCGCAAGGTCTTGGCCAAGCGGATTCCCGCGCTGGGCGAGGCCGCTCCGGTGGAGGCGCCCCCCGAACCAGCACCCGTGGCTCCCGTCACATCGGGTCGAGGCCGTCGGGCCGCACAAGAATCGTGACCTAGGCCTCCTAGGCTAGCCATTTTCCCCAAATATCTGAAGTGGGCACTGGTCTTGTGCGGGTGTCCCACTCTGGTATCCTCACGACGCCCAAGGATGGGCGATGTGACCGCAAGACGGGACTTGGCCGCACGGAGGCGCCATGCACAATACCGTTTCCCTTTCAAGGTTCCTGATATCGCGTGGCAAGCGTCTCGCGGCGCACGGCATGTTCCGGGCCGCCTCGGCGGATCTCGCCGTGGCATCCGCCTCAGGCGCCGGTTCAGCGGAGGCCAGCGGTCTCCAGGCTGAAATGAGCCTCCGGACGGGAAGGTTCAAGGCCGCCCGCAGGCAGGCCGGCGAAGCGCTCGCCGCCGCTCCCACATGCCCCCATTACCAGTACCTGTGCGGACTTGCCTGGGAACGCGGTCCGGGCGCCGACCCGAACAAGGCCTCTCATCATTATCTTGAATGTCTGGAATTGGATCCCGGCCACCTGCGCGCCCGTTGCCGGCTTGGCCTCGCGCGTGTCGCCTCGGGATTGGTCAACGAGGGGCTTGCCATCCTCGCCGGCGCTTGGAAATCGGCTCCCCAGGCCTTTGACGCCTTTTTGGCGCTATATCGCGGCCTGAAAAAGGCCGGGCGCCTCGGCGAGATCCGCGCCTTGGTGCGGTCGGCCCGCTTCCAGCTTCGTGGCGACATCCGCTTTTCATCCTTCCTCGACCGGATTCGCTACCGTGCCGCGGCGCGCAGGCAGCGCGCGGGCAATCCCGCCGAACCGGTGCTCCTGCCGTTCCTTCGCCTGGCTGATCCGGTCGCGCCCCACCTCGGGGAACGACTCCGCGCCACCACCCTCAGGATCGACGCCCCGGGTACCGTTCAGGAACCCCACGCGTTCCGACTCCGCAGGCGCCAGCGCGGGCGAAACGCCTGATGCCATCCGTTTATAGGCGCATCCTTGGCGGGGAACTCGATCGGCTGCCCGCGTCGCTCAGGCGGTTCCACGACATCGAGGCGCCTTGGGCCGGAGTGTCGATGGCGCGTGTCGAGCGCGGCGCCACTTGGCTTCATCGTTTTGTCGCCGCCGCGGGCGGACTGCCGCCGGCGCGTGAACAATGCCCCCTGAGGCTCGACATCGTTCCCTGTGTTCGCTGGGGAAGACAGGGGGAATCGTGGCGGCGTGATTTCGGCGGCTTTGTCCTTGAGTCGTTCCAATGGGCCCAAAACGGCCTGCTGATGGAATCGTTTGGTTGGCTTTCGATGGCTTTTCACCTTCGAGTCGAACCTCCCCGGCTCATCCTTGAGGTGGCGGGGGTCAGGTGCGCCGGAATCCCCTTGCCCCGCCTTTTGGCTCCCGGCGGCACAGGGGTCGAGGAAGGTTCTGAAAACGGGGTTTCGTTTGTCGCCACCGCCACCGCCCCGCTTTTGGGAATGGTGGCCAGGTACAGCGGATGCCTCACCGAGGAACCCCAAACTTTGCCTCGGCAGGGTGGCTCCTGATAGATTACTGGTGGCTGCCACGCGCTGGAGTGGCGGAATGGCATACGCAACAGACTTAAAATCTGTGGGAGCGCAAGCTCCGTGTGGGTTCGAGTCCCATCTCCAGCATTGCTTCCTTGCCGCGAAGGATCGTCCCATGCCTTGGTATGACAAAGACGGGCTCAAGTTTCATTACCCGGAAGGCTGGGCCGTCGAACGCGAAACCGACGAGGAAGGAAACTGGCAGGTCAGCATCCAAAGCCCCGAGTCGGCGTTTGTCCTCATCAAGCCTGTCGGCCCCATCGAGGACCTCGAGGAGGCGGCTGAAGTGACTCTCGATGCCCTCCGGGAAGATTATCCCGACCTTGAGGATGAGGAGGTCGAGGAACTCATCGGCGGCGCTCGCGCCCCCGGTTACGACGCAACCTTCACCAGCCTCGACATCGTGACCACCTGCCAGATCCGGTTTGTTCGCGCCGGTGACGACGCTGTGCTCGTGATGAGCCAGTATTCCGACATGGACTCCGATGATTGCCAGGATGGCTTGGAAAGGCTCAGGCGATCGCTGTCATTTGCCGTCTAGGGCGAGCTTCAAATAACTGACCTGCTCAAAACCCCGGCACCCACCATCATTCTGTTAGCCCTTTCATGTCGCTAAAGCGTCGAACGGCGCGAGTGACCTCTGAACTGGCGCCAGATTGTTGAATTTCCGCGAGGGCCCCTCACTTCGCTGGGGGCTCCTAAGCATTGTCAGCCTTTGTCTGGCCTTTAAATTGAGATCCGTTCATCGCTTAGGAGCCCCCAGCGGAGTGAGGGGCGAGTCGATCAAGGAACAACACCATGAGCCATAGCAAAAACAAAAGAGCCCCCGGTGGAGCCGAAGTAAGTGGGGTGTAGTAAAAAGTCTCGATTTGCATTTTTATCGGGATTATCAATCCAACTCATCTATTTGAAGCCCGATCTAGGGCGAGCTTCATTTCGGCGGATCGAAACAACATTGATCAAATTCTACTGGTAAATATCCCGCAGCGGCTCAGAAGGCGGAATGAGTGATGCGTGATCGGGTGGGAATCCCCGGGCTGACGCCCAAGCCTCACCAAAAGACAATCAGACCTGACAAAACTTACAATATGTAGCTGCATTGGGGTGAGTGCGGCGATGCCAGCGCCACGATCCATTTTGGCCCCTCAATGATAGCCAAGGGACGGTGATTCATTGAAAAGGCCCCGGGGATGATCCTGGGGCCCTTGCGTCAAGAGAGTCGAAACCGGTCAGGGCATGTTCGGCAGCTTGTTGGCCGGAGCGGTTGGAGGCGTCTGGGCCGCCGCGGGCCCCAAGAGTTGGAAGAGGCCAGCGTCATACTGCAGCATGGCGTTGTAGAAGGTGTTGTAGGCGGCGCGGTCGCCGTCGTTGGCCGCGGCGAACTTGAGACCGCCCTTGACCATGTTGTCGAGAACCTCACCAACAGTTCCGCCCTGCGCTCGGAATTCGCCGGTGAAGTATTTCTTGGCATCCGGGTCTGAGAGGACCCGGGCTTCCTTGTTGAGACTGGTGACGAACCGGTTGGCCAGGATGTAGTCGCCCGGGCGGAGGTCGGAGACCATGACGTCGAGGGCCTTCTGCAGCTTTTCGAGTTCGGCGAGCAGCTTGTTGTAGGTGTCGCCGTCGAGGTTGTCGGATTTCACCATGCGGACCGACTGGCTGACGATCTGGTCGACTTCCTGCCTTATCGGGTTGAATTCGCCGGTCCTGAGGGAGATGGGCCAACTGAGCTTGCCGTCGTTCTTGATGAGATTGAAGCCGCCGCGGCCCGAGGTGCCGCCATCATTGACATTAATGTGGTCGAGGACATCAGGGTCGATGGAGACCTGGGGCCCGCGAAGGTTGGTTTGAAGCTGGATCTTGCGGATCTCATCCATGATGGAATTGAGCGCCAAGCCACTCATGATGTAGTGTGTCGGCGGGTTGTCCTTGCTCCAGTTGAGCGTTTCTTGTTGCTGCTGGGTGCGGACGGTTTCGCGGTACTGCCGGCTTGCGGTCGCCTCGTCGCCCCTGAGCTTGAGTTCCTCAATGCGGGTCTTGTCCCACTCAAGGCGTGACTTGTACCGTTCGCGCTCGGCCTGTTGCTGTTCGATGCGGGCCTGCTGGATCTGCATCTGGTATCGGCCGTTGGCATTGGTGAGCGACCCTAGGCCCATCATGTAGCCGCCGGAGCCTCCATAGCCATAACCACCATAGCCATAACCACCATAGCCACCATAGCCACCATAACCACCGTAGCCTCCGCGGCCATACCCATAGCCATATTGGCCCAACCAGGAGTTCTGGAATCCGCCACCCCATTGGGCGGTGGCGGAGCCGGCGACAAATATCAGGGCCAGAAGGGCCAAGCCAAGGGAACGAGCGAGGTACATGATCCGGACTCCGCGAGACAAGTTGGTGTTGTCGGAAAGGAAGCCGGTTGAGCCAGCGGCTTCCTCCATGTTACGGCTTCGGTGCGGCCGGTTTGGTCGGCGGCTTGGGCGCTGGCGCTTCTTCGGGCAGCTTCTTGAGTTCGGTGAGCTTGTCCTTCCATTTCTTGACGGCCAATTCCCGGGCAGGCGCTTCGTCCGTCGGGTCGTAGCCGATCTTCTGCCCCTCGGGAACCAATCTGCTGAGGTGCCAGATCGCCAGGCCGCGGATGGGCGTCCTCTCATTGGAAAGTTGCTTGAGCAGGTATAGGTAAGTGGAGGTTTGTTCCCGTTGCTCCTCGTTGAAACCGTCGAGAAGGTCGATGAAGGCCTCGGCCTGCTTTGGCGTGAAGACCTGCCGATCTCCGATCTTGTGCGAGGTGAGGAACTTGTAGAAAAGTTGGTCGTTTCCGGGCGCGCGACCCATGAAATGGCGAAGGGCGATGATTCCCTCATCCACAAGCTCGGGTGTCCGGGTCGTGCGGATCAGGATGAACATCTTCTCGAGTTCATCCAAGGCGGCCAGGCCGTAAACGGCGATCAGCCTTTCAACGGGATCCTTGCTGTTGCCAAGTTCCCCAAAAACCTTTTCGGCATCGGGTTCCTTGGCCAGGAGGGACGCGAGTTTGTCGATGGCGGGCTTGTGCTTGGCCACCTCGGGATCCTTGGGATTCTCATTCACCCAATCGGGAACGGCGTCAAGGTGTTCCGGCACGACGATGGTATCGCCCCTTGATTGGGCCTGGATCTGGGCGTTGCCCGGCGGGGCGATCAGACGGAAGCTGTTGCGCGGATGAATGATCTCGGCCTCGCCCTTGAGGACGAGAATCAAGAGCCGCATCAGGGGTGAGTTTTCGGGCGTGTATTTGGTGTCGGCGGGAAGCACCGCGAACTGGGTTCCGGGCATCCAGCGGCCGTAGACTTCAACCACCACCCGGGTTCCCGGGGTGGCCAGCACGAGGTCGGAGGAAGTGAAGGGGCCGTGGATCCGGACGGTGACCTTGCCCTCCTTGGCTGTGTTGACCAAGTCAACGCGGCCCCTGTCGAACTTGAATTCGAAGTCGATTCCCGCGGACGCGGCGCGTGTCTTGATGGCTGATTCCAAGACCGGAAGCGGGTTTTTCCCCGAAAGGTCGGACCTGAGGGTCGCCGTGACCTTGCCATTGCCGGAAACCACGGCGCCATCATGGAACGAGAGAACGGTTTGGCCGGCTTCCAGGGCGAAACCCGAATCAACGACCTTGTAGTCGTTGATGTGCGAGTCGGCCGTCATCTGGTCGAGCTTGGTGTCGGCGGACTCGGCCCGCACAAGGATCGACCCCTTGGGGCTGGCAACCTTGGCCGTGGCTTCGGAAATGGCCACGCCACCGGGGGCGACAACGGCGCCCGGGGTTGCCTTCTCGTCTGCTTTCTTCTCACCCGAGGCCCTTGGCTTCGGTTTCTCACCGCAGCCGGTCAGGCCAATGGCCGAGGCGGTCAAACCCGCCAAAAACAAGCCGCGCCACCAAGTCCGCATCGGAGTTCTCCTAGGTTGGGCATGGGGGCCGGCAAGGCCCCGTGGAGTCACTTGGGGCTCACCACATGGAATTGGAAGGAAACGGGACCGGCGACCTTCTGGTTCACCAAGTCGGTGGCGGTCACTTCAACCGTGTATTGCCCCACCTTGCTGAGGGGTAGCAGGAAGCGACCGGGGATCATTTGGGCCCCCGCGGGAACCTTTTCCTGCTGGCTGGCGTTCACCTCACCCACCTGCGTGGCGGTGCTGACCACGGCGCCGTTGCTCTTCACCTTCATCTCAAAACGAAGTTTGGGGTGCTTGGTCGCGGCATCGGTCTGGAAACCGACTACGGCGAAGCCGAGGTAAAGGGCTTGGCCCAAGCCGAAGACCGATCCGGTCGAGGCGAGGTTCTGGTCAACCCCGGAGGAAACACGAACGATGGCGAAGGCGGGAGGAAGGACCTCGATTTCCGAGTCCTTGGAGGCGGATGCCTTGCTGCCGATGTCGGTGGCGGTGACCTTGAGCTTGTACTTGCCGGGGGCGGTCTTGGGGCCGAGTTCGAGGCGCAAATGGGAGTGCACGCTTTCGCCGCCCAAGGCATTCACGACAACGGATTCGCCGCTGTCCATCCGGAAGACGCGGTTGCCCGCGGCGTCGCTGGCCTCGGTTTCAAGACGCACCTTGCCTGTGCCGGTGGAATCGACCTTCACGCCCTTGAGGTCGAAGCTGAGGTAGTAGGTGTCACCGGGGAAGACGCCGGCCACCGGGCGCTCGGGGCCCGGGGAACCGAAGGTCGGCCGCAAGTTTTCTATGGTCAGGGCGGACTGGGCGGATGCGATCCAGACACAATAGCCGGCGATGACCGCGGCGCTCAACATGGCGGAACACTCCATATCGTGAAGACCGGCCGGCCCCGCGAAGATGCGGGAAGACGAACCGAAGTCCCGAATCAGTAATTCTCTACATTAGGATAAATGGGTTGGTGGAATCCGGCTACCATTTGGCAAGCCTGATTCACGAAATTTTCTTGATTTTGATCGCGATTTTTCGATCGGCAAGCCGGGTTAGTACCGGAACTCGACCCCTGCCGAAACGCCTTGGATCCAGTAGCCGTTGTTCTCCTTGAGGAACTCCGGCCGGTTGGCTGTGTAGGCGGTCGGCTGGTAGGAGACATTCGGCCTTGTGCGGTTGTCGAACTGGTCGTTGGCCCGGGCCACGCTCGAGAGGAACAGGAAGTTGTAGCCAATGTTGAGGCTGCACCAGCTTGTCAGGTCGAGGCCGACCTTGGCGCCGACCTCGGGGAGGACGGCAAACCGATTGACAACATATTGTCCAATGTTGGTGGGTTGGGTGAACACGAATCCGGGCTGGGTGAAATTGTTGATGCCCGGGGGGCCCTGCACGACGCGGTAGCCGTTGATGTTGATGCTCTGGCGGGTGGACCCCATCGCGATCTTCACCGTGCTTTCAACGGTGAATTTCCCGAATTTCTCGCGGATTCGGCCGCCAATCTGGCCGCCGAAGAAGTTGTTGTTCACGGCCACGGCGTCGACGCCGCTCACCGTCGCGAACAACCCGTCGACATCGTTGACCGAGGTCATGCCAAGCATGGCCGACTCATTCATCTGCATCCAGCGGAAACCCGCCAGCAGATCGGCGGCATGGCAAGCGGTGCGCCCGACATTGGCCACGAAATTGATGTCCTGTCCGAACATCTGGTGTGAGCCCAGGTAGGCGATGTCGATGCTGGAGGGGATGATGGCGCCGGGAACGGTGTTGAGCTGCTGGTTGAGCAGCGAGGTGGCCGCGCCACCGGGCAGGGTGAAGGGGATGGTCGGGAAGAAGCCGGTCGTGTCATCGCCATGGGCGCCGTAACCGTATTCCCGGCGCTCGGTGAGGATGAAGGTGGTCTCCAGTCCGAAGGTGTTGTCGCCGTCAAGCCAGCCGCCGGCCAGCAGCCTCATGCCGCTGAAGGTGCCGTAGGCGATGTCCTTGGTTGGAAACACAACCGAGGTACCAGCGCTTCCCAGCACGCCGTTTCCAAGGACCGTGCTCTGGGAGGTGCGCGGACCCGTGGAAATGAGGGGAACCGGAGCGGTGCTGGGTTCTACGAACCACCATAGGAAATCAAGCGAAGTCCAGAAATCGCTGGTCAATGGCGGGGGACTGGCGGGCGACACCAGGGGCGTGATGTCCGGAAGCGGGGTGTTCGCGATGATCGGGGGGACAATCAGGCGATTGGTGTCCTGCGGCAGCGTGGTCAGGGAAGGCGGGTTGCCCGGTTCCGGTGAGTGGGCCGACTGGCTATACACGGTGCCGGCAGAACACAGGCCCGCCACGGCAAACAAGGCGGCATGCAGGATCCGCATGGATCAACCCCCAAGGCGTTCACCCCTTTCGCTTCAGCCGCATCATCAATGGACGATGGCGCGACGCCGCGATGGCGAGGTGTTCTCCGGTGGTATCGGCAATTCGGGTTGTGAGACTTGCGCCGGGATTGACGGAATCAACACAAGAGACGGATCAGCGGGTCTTGCGGGGCCGCTATTTCAAGTGGAATTCGAGGGGAGCGTTGAGATTGGGGCGAATTTCGGCGGATTGCCCCGACTGGGAAGGATCAAGGAAACGCGATGGAAGAATGGATGACGCGATGGTCACGGCGTAGTATCCAGGCACCACTCCTTCCCTGCCGTCCGACCAGATCCTGAAAAATCCCTGCTCATCGATGGATCCCATGCCCATCGGGCCGTCCTGCCCTCGCCTCGGGTCGGGACTGAAGACGATCGTGCCCCCTGGCAAGGGCCTGTCCTGGAAGTAGACAACCCCCTGGACAGGAACCATGTCGGCGGCCGCCTTGGAAGACTTGGGACCCCACCACGCGAAAACCAGCCCGCCGGCGAATGCCAACGCCACCACCAGCCAAGGCCATTTGCCTTCCCACCATGAGGGGGGCGAATCATCCCGCGGGTTCAATTCGGGCAATTGGGGCATGGGTCATCGCTCGCCAAGATCGCGTCCGCGCGGAAGTTAGCCTGAAAACAGCGGTGGAGGCAATCCAAACCGGCGGCGGAAGGGTTCGGCTTGACCCTCCTTGGAGCCATGGGTAGAAGCGCCAAACCTCAATGGAATCCGGGAGTGCCGGAAGGCTCGAAAAACCCGGCAAATTGGCGGCGGCCAGGGACGGCCCCGCGGGCGCGACCCGAGGTGTCGTCGAAAAAGCAGGAGGCATCCCCCGTGAAGCGAATCGTGGCTCTTGGAATGATCGCCGTGGTCCTTGGCGGACTGGCGTGGATGGGCGGGCGCCTGACGGCGCAATCTGGCGTCGCCGGAGCCGACAGCCGCTCCCGGGTGGCGCTCCTGAACCTGTCGCATGTGCTCAAGAACTACCAGAAGGCCGTGGTCCTCAACAATGAGTTGAAGGATCTCGCCTCTCCCTTCCAGCAAAGGGCCAAGGCCAAGGCGACCCAGTACGAGGCGCTGGCCAAGGAAGCCCAGGCCAAGCCCGACCAGCGTGAGCAATACGAGAAGCAGGCCCGGCAGTTGAAACGAGAACTGGAAGACCTCTCGAACGAGACCCAGCAAGTGATGGCCAAGCGCCAGGATGACGCGCTGGTGCTGATCTACAAGGAAGTCCAGGACGCGACCCAGCGCGTGGCGATGTCGCAGGGCTTCGACATGGTCCTGAGCTACAACGACGCCACCACCTCCCAGGAATACTGGAGCCCGATGAACATCATGCGGAAGCTCCAGCAGGGAGCTTGCACCCCGCTATACTTCACCCGTGGGATGGACATCAGCGCCGATGTCGTGACGGCCCTCAACCAGGCCTACGGGCGGGTGGCGCCCGCGCCCGGCGCTGGTGGCGGTGCCGCCCCGGCCCCGGCGGGCACAGGCAATGCGCCCGCTCCTTCGGCCACGCCCCGTCCCTGAGAGCCAACCTCCGGGCTCCCGGTCATCGCCGGGAGCCAATTCCTCTTTTCCCAGGACCGGAGTCTCAAGCCTTGCTGCGACGGATCTCCCAGCGCTGCCAGCGCACCCTGGCCCGCCCCGCAATCATCCGGGGAACCGGATTCCTGACCGGCCGGGACATCAGCGTCCGGTTCCTGCCATCGCCCGCCGGCAGCGGCATCGAGTTTGTCCGCACCGACCTGCCCGGAAGGCCTTCCGTTCCCGCCCATGTCTCTCGCGTCACCGGCACCGCCCGCCGCACCACCCTGGGTGGTGAACAGGGCGTGAGCCTGGTGGAGCATGTTTTGGCGGCGCTCGCCGCCCACCTCGTCGACAACTGCGTCATCGAGATCGACGCTCCCGAGCCTCCGGGGCTTGACGGCTCGTGCCAGGGTTTCGTGGAACTGCTGGCGGAGGCGGGAACGCGCACGCTGCCCGCGCCAAGGTACAGCTACGGCGTCGAGAAACTCGTCACCGTCTCGGCCGGAAACGCCAGCCTGACGCTGCACCCGGCGGATAGCGCCGAACTCACGATCACCTACATGCTGGATTACGGGTCGAGCTCACCGATTCCCCGGCAGATCCACACGCACCAGTTCTCAACGGGCGAGTTCATCCGCCGGATCGCGCCGTGCCGCACCTTCCTGCTCAGCGGCGAGGTCGACGCGTTCCGGAGCCAGGGGCTCGGCTCCAAGACTTCCTTCAAGGATCTTCTCGTGTTCGGTCCGTCGGGTGTTGTGGGTAACCGGCTGCGTTTCGGCGACGAGCCGGCGAGGCACAAGGTGCTTGACATCCTTGGCGACATGGCGCTGGTCGGTTTCGACATCGCCGGGCATGTCGTTGCTTGCCGGTCGGGCCATCCGCTCAATGTGGCCTTGGGCAGGCAATTGGTTTCCATGGCGGCTGCCGAGCGCCCAAGCTCCTTCATCGACCGGCGATTTCTCCGTTCAGCTTGAGTTTCGCGGCATCACCGGGAGGGGGCGACATGGGAACGGGGCGACTCAAGGTGGGATTGGCCGGGGTGGGCCACCTCGGCAAGGCCCACGCGAGGATCTTGTCGCAACTTCCCGGAGTGGAACTTGTCGGCGTCGCGGACCCGATGATCGACCAGGCCAGGGCTGTGGCCGACGAGCGCCACTGCAAGGCCTTCGATTCCCACAAGCCGCTGCTTGAGCTTGTCGAGGCGATGGTGGTGGTGACCCCAACGCGGTTCCACCATGCCGTGGCGAGCGAGGCGCTGGAACGCGGCCTGCCGGTGTTCGTGGAAAAGCCGCTCGCCTCGACCTCCGCCGAAGCGCTGCGTCTTGAGGAGGCCGCGAGAAGCAGGGGTGTGCCGCTGCAGGTGGGGCACATCGAGCGGTTCAATCCCGCCTATGAGGCCCTCAGGCGAAGGCTGTTCCGGCCACGCTACATCAGGGCCGAGCGGTCGGGGCCCTTCACCGGCCGGTCGCTCGACATCGGCGCCGTGCTCGACCTCATGATCCACGACATCGACCTGGTGCTCGACCAGGCGAGGGGCGCCGAGGTGGTCCGGGTCGAGGCGATGGGAACTTCCATCCTCGGCGGACACGAGGACCTGGCCCAGGCCCGCCTGGTGATGGGCGACGGACTGGTCGCCGACCTGACGGCCTGCCGCTGCCAGCCCACCCCCGTGAGGCAGATGACCATGTGGGGCGCCGAGGGATTCGCGACGCTCGACTTCGCCACGAAGTGCCTGAGGTTCGTCGAGCCTTCCGAGGAGATTGTCCAGAAGCGGATCAAGGCTCCCGAGATGGCCGCCGGGGAATTGGCATCCCTGAGGGAGACCATCTTCCAGAAGCACCTGGTTCCGGGGGAGACGGCTTGCCCCGGTCCGCACGACGCCCTCACGAGCGAATTGATCGACTTCGTCGCGGCGATCAGGCAGCAGCGGGCGCCGCGGGTGGATGGCCGGGCCGGCCGGCGCGCGATCCAGGTGGCCGAGCGGATCATCGCGGCGATCGCCGAGCACGCCTGGACGGGAAATCCCGACGGCCCCAGGGGACCCCACGGGCTTCCCGCGCTATCCAAGGAAGCCCCGCGCCGGGCGGCGTGACGATTTCGGGGCTACGCGAGCAACGAGTGGATCACTTCACCGCGCACCAGCGGGATTTCCCGGCCGAGGCGGTCGTGGATATGGCCCGAGGCGGGCACGCCCAGCCGGTGGTAGAGCGTGGCCACGAGGTCGGCGGGGCGCACCGGCGATGTGCTGGGCTCGGCGGCGTAGCGGTCGGATGAGCCGTGAACCACTCCCCGGCGGAATCCGCCACCCGCGACGATGGAACTGAAAACCTTGGCCCAGTGGTCGCGTCCGTCGCGTCCAGCGCCCGCCCCGCCGGGAACCGACTGGCCCACTCGGGGGGTGCGCCCCATCTCGCCCGACCAGACGATCAGCGTCTCATCGAGCATGCCGCGGTCCTCGAGGTCGTCGAGCAGGGCGCAGAAGGCCTTGTCCGCCGGTGGGCAAAGCCGCGTCTTGAGGTCGATGAAATTGCGCTGGTGCGTGTCCCAATACACGCTCACATTCGTGATGCCGTCGTTCTGCCAGTAAACCGTCACCACGGGCACGCCTGCCTCGACGAGCCTTCGGGCCTGCAGCACCGACTGTCCATGGATGTTCATGCCGTACCGTTCGCGCAGGGCCAGCGGTTCGCGCGACAGGTCGAAGGCGGCGGCGGCTTTCCGGTTGGCCAACAGGCGGAATCCCTGTTCCCGATGGCGGGCCTGGGCCGAGGAGTCGGCCGATGTGAACGGCGAACTGGCCTCCAGGCCGTTGACGAGGCCGGCGCGCTCGGCCATTCGGTTTCCAGCCAGGTCGGCGGCCGGGGTGATCTCGCCGATGGTGTAGTCGGAGCTGGAAGGATCCGACTCGATTCGCATCGGCTGCCACACCGGCCCGAGCCAGCCGGCGCCCTGTCCATGCGTCGACTCGACGAATCGTGGCGCCTTGTCGGGCGAGTGGGGCATCAGGTTGATCGCCGGCGGCAAGTCGGTGCCCTTGCCCCTGCCCATGCGGGCCAGCACCGACGACATGCCCGGGAAGTCGTCACGAAGGGGTTGGCCGAGGTTGGCCATGGGATGGCCGGTCAGCAGCAGGTGGGGCGCGGTCGTGTGGTTCACATCGTCGTGGGTCATCGACCGGATGAGGCACACCTTGTCGAGGCGCCTGGCAATGCCCGGCAGGTGCTCGCACACGCGCACGCTGGGAAGCGCCGTCTGGATGGTTGAGAATTCCCCGCGGTATTCGACGGGGGCTTCCGGTTTGGGATCGAGCGTGTCCTGCTGGGCGGGACCGCCCCACAGGAAGATGAAGATGCAGGCCTTGGCCGGGCCATCCAGCTTGGCACCATGGACCGTGGTGGGAACGCCCGGTGCCAGGAGTGGCAAGGCACCCAGCCGGAGCGCCGACCTTCTATCGAACAAGCCATGGCGCATGGGAGAGAGTCCGTTGTTTCTGAATTCAAGGTAACCAATTATCATTCTGGCTGGATCGGTGGTCAAATAGATGATTTTTATGGTTGGAGCCCTTCACCCCACTTCTTGTCTGCGCGGGAGGGTTGATTGGGGAGGCTTTTCTTAACAAATAATTCATCGGAAATTTATGATCGTTTCATCCTTGCCTGTTTCCGGAAATAGATGATGAGCTAATCCCATCATCAATAATTCCGGAGTCTTAATCATGAGAATTTCAGCGAGGGGTGCCTTCACCCTCATTGAACTGCTCGTTGTCATTGCCATCATCGCCGTACTCATTGGCTTGCTTGTGCCCGCCGTACAAAAGGTTCGCGAAGCCGCCAACCGCATGGCTTGCACGAACAACCTCAAGCAACTCGGGGTTGCCGCCCTGAATTACGAATCGTCATATGGACATATTCCACCGAGCGTGACGGTGGATCTGGCGACTGGCGCGGGCGCACCCTATCCCGGCGTGATTCACTCTTGGGCACCCAATTTCCTGCCCTACATCGAACATGAGGCCCTTTACAAGGCTTACAACCTGAAATTTCCCTGGCAGTCAAGCCCCACGCTCGTTCCCGGCACCCCTGATAACCAGGGCGTTGGCAAGAACCGCATCAAGACCTTCATCTGCCCGAGCAGTCCGAACTCGAATCTCACATGCGCTGGAACTTCGGTTGGCATGCCGTATACCGGACTAGCACCCACCGATTATGCCACCTGCACCTCGATCAACCAGGGATCGGTTTCCTTTTTCGGATACCCCAGCACGGCCAATTCAACAACATTGGCTAGTTCGATGCAGTTCAAGGTTTCAGGCAACGCCGCATCAATCGCCGCCTTCGGTCTTCAAGCCTCCCAGCCCAACACCTTCGCCTCCATCCTGGACGGCACCACCAACACCATCCTGTTGTGTGAGGATGCGGGCCGCCCGGTCGAGTACATTGGCAGCACGGTCAAGAGCCAAACCAGCCGTGGAGACGGCGCCTGGATCAACCACGAAAACGACTACGGGTTGGACGGCACCGTATCCAAAAGCAGCCAGAGCGGTCCGGGCAACTGCGTCATCAATTGCACCAACGACAACGAGACCTACTCATTCCACACCGGTGGAGCCAACCTGGTGTTCACCGATGGCTCGGTCCGTTTCGTCAGGGAGTCGATCTCTCCCCAGACCTACGCGGCGCTCATCACCGCGCGGGGCCAAGGCCTGACCGCGTCTGAAACCAGCCCGAGCACCGACTGAGCCGCAAAAAACCAAAGGAGAATCAGGAATGCTTCGCACCATACTGTTGTACGGCTTGGTTGCCATGGTTGGCCTGGGCTGCGGCGCTGACCGCAAGCTTCAAGTGGTGAAGGCCTCGGGCGAGGTTTTGGTGGGCGGGAAACCGGCCGAGGGAGCCCTGGTGGTGTTCCATCCCCAGGAAAAGGATCGCGAACGGGATGTGAAGCCTTTCGCCAAGACCGATGCCCAAGGCAAGTTTGTGCTCAACACCTACGAGGAAGGCGACGGCGCCACTCCGGGCGAATACAAGGTGACCATCGTTTGGAACAAGGCTGACGGACCCGCGCCCAAGTTTTCATTCAGCGAGGAGGGTGGAAAGTCGACAGGTCCCGACCGCTTGGGTGGCCGTTACGGCAATCCGGCGAACACCTCCCTTTGGAAGACCGTGAAAAAGGGTGAGGCCAACCTGTTCAAATTCGAGCTCAACTGACGGTCGCCCATGGCCATTTTGATTGATGGCCGGCAAGCTCCGGCCATGAATTTCCATGGAATGATATTTCACAATTGCGGTTCATGAACTGCACGAGAGCATCGAGCAGCCGGGCTTGTGCCGCGCCCAGTCGGGCCGGCGGGCGGCATACGGTTCCCTGTGGGACTGCTCATCGTAAGGATGGCGCAGCAGGTCGAGCAGCTCGGCGATCATCGACGGATCGCCCGCCGTGGCCTTGTCGATCGCCTGTTGGGCGAGGTAGTTTCGCAGCACATACTTCGGGTTGGCGGTGTTCATGAGTCGGGCCCGTTCCCGCCACCCGGTTCCACCCGCGCGCAGCCTGGCGCCCCACTGGCGCAGCCATGCCAGGGTGCGTTCCCGGTGTTCCGTGGTGACCTGCTCCGGCCGGTAATAGGCCTCCGTCAGCGTCTCGGGCGGTACGGTTCCGATCGTCTCCGGATCCACATGGGCCAGGTTGCGGAAGAAGATCGTCATGTCGGTCTCGACGGCGGCCAGGATGGCCAGCAGTTCGTCGAACAGGGGCTTGTCCCCGGCGGTCGCGTCGGCGATGCCCAGCTTGAGGCCAAGCGTTTTCCTCCATCCTTGCTGGAACGAATCGGCGTAGTGGTCGATCCCCGCCTGCAACGGTTCGGTTTCGTTGAAAAGGGGCACCAGCGCGTTGCCCAGTTGCAGCAGGTTCCACATGGCCACCTGAGGCTGGTTGCCGAACCGGTACCGCCTTCCCGAGGCGTCGGTGGTGTTGGGGGTCCAGTCGGGGTCGTAGTTTTCAAGCCAGCCGTAGGGGCCATAGTCGATCGTCTGGCCGAGGATCGACATGTTGTCGGTGTTCATGACGCCATGGACGAAGCCCACGCGCATCCAATGCACCACCATGTCGGCGGTCGCGCGGCAGACCTCATGGAACCAGCGGACATCGGTGTCGGGGCCGGGTTCGCCCAGGTGGGGAAAATCGTGGCGGATGGTGTGGTCGACAAGTCGCCTGAGGATGTCGGTCTCGCCTCGCGCCGAGAGGATCTGGAAATTGCCGAATCGTGTGAACGATGGCGCGACGCGGCAGACGACGGCGCCCGGTTCACGCGCCGGGTTCCCGTCGTAGAACATGTCGCGCACCACCTGCTCGCCGGTGAGCACAAGGCTGAGGGCGCGGGTTGTGGGCACGCCGAGGTGGTGCATCGCCTCGCTGCAGAGGAACTCGCGGATCGACGAGCGGAGCACCGCCAGGCCGTCGGCGGTGCGGGAGTAGGGTGTCGGGCCCGCTCCCTTGAGCTGAAGGACATGCCGCTGGCCGGAGTGGTTCACCACCTCGCCCAGGTTGATGGCGCGGCCATCGCCCAGTTGCCCGGCCCATGACCCGAATTGATGTCCACCATAGCACATCGCGAAAGGATCCATTCCGGGAAGGACCAGATTGCCTGAGAACACGCGGGCCATCAGCTCCGGGTCTTGGGGAAGCGGGTCGAGGCCCAGCAGGGTGGCGACCTCGGGAGACCAGCCGATGATCGAGGGGTTGGAGACGGGCGTGGGCAGCACGCGCGAGAAGCAGGCGCGGAGAACCTGCCTGCGGCGGTTGGCCGTCTCGGGATCCCCCGGCAGCTCGCGGGTGAAGGAATTGTCGAAGGCTAGCTGTTCGAGGCCGCCTGAAAGTGAAGTTTCAACCGGCATGGGTGGGCTCGCCTCGCGGATCCGCGAACATGTTGACGGGGCCGAACCCGCCGCCAAGTCCGGGATTGGTTTTGATGGCGAGGCGCACGAACTCCTTGGCGCCCCGGGCGGCCGCGCCGACCTCCTCGCCGCGGGCCAGCCGCGCGGTGATGGCCGCGGAAAGCACGCAGCCGGTGCCGTGGGTGTGTGGAGTGTCGACACGGCCGGCCGGCAGCAGCGTGGCGTGCCCATCGGCCAGCAGCAGGTCGGTGGCCTCGCCCGCCAGGTGTCCGCCCTTCACCAGCACATGCCTCGGCCCCATCGAGGCGATGATGCGCGCCGCGCGTTCCATCGAGGCGATGCTGTCGGCCTTCATGCCCGCGAGTTGCTCGGCCTCGGCCAGGTTGGGGGTGACCAGGAACGCCTGGGGCAGCAAACGCGAGACCATGGCCTTGGCGGCCTCGGGCGCCATCAATGGCGCGCCGTGCTTGCTCACCATCACAGGGTCGATGATGAGCGGGAACCGGGTGGTGGCGAGCCTGTCGGCGACGGCCTCGATGATGGCGGCATTGCCCAGGGCGCCCGTCTTGGCGGCGGCTGGAGGAATGTCGGAAAGCACCGCGTCGAGTTGCGCCACCACAAGGTCGGGCCGGATCAGGTCCACAGCCGAAACGGCGCGGGTGTTCTGCACGGTGAGCAAAGTGACCACGCTCATGCCGTACACGCCGTGCTGGTGGAAGGTTTTCAGGTCGGCCTGCAGGCCCGCTCCCCCGGACGGGTCGGACCCCGCGATGGTGAGGGCGGTGGCGGTCATGCGCTGGCTCCGATGGGAGGTGTCAAAGCCCACTATAGACGCCGCGGGGTGGTTGCCGGGGCCTCCTGCCCGCGGTTACCATCGGCTCATCGGCCCTTGGATGAGCCCTCGTCGTGGACTGAATCATGAGACTATTGACAACCCTCGGCCTGGTGCTGGCGTTCGTCAGCTTCGGACGGACCGCCGATGAAAGCCTTGATTGGCATGACATCAAGTCGCTTGGCCTGGAAGGACAGGCGTTCGCCGACTGCAAGGCGCCGTTCGACCGCCTGCCGGCGCGCGCCGAGGGGGTGGTTCGCCCCGGTGTTTGGGGGCTGAGCCGGCAATCGGCCGGCTTGTGCGTGCGGTTTGTCACCGATGCCCCCGCGATCCATGCCAAATGGACGCTCACCTCACCGAACTTGGCCATGCCGCACATGCCGGCCACCGGCGTCAGCGGTCTTGACCTTTACATGCGGTCGCCCCAAAGCGGCGCGTGGCATTGGCTGGGCGCCGGCCGTCCCTCCGGCAAGGAAAACTCCGCCGTCATCGGCTCGGGATACGCCTCGGGCAAGCATGAATTCCTGCTCTACCTGCCGCTTTACAACGGCGTTACGGAGGTCTCCCTGGGAGTGCCCCGGGGCAAGGCCGTGTCCAAGGGCCCGGCGTACCCGGCCGACCGGGCCAAGCCCGTGGTGTTCTACGGCACTTCCATCACCCAGGGCGGTTGCGCGTCGCGGCCGGGCATGGTGCACACGGCCATCCTTGGGCGCAGGCTGGGCGTTCCCGTTGTGAACCTCGGGTTCTCCGGCAACGGCATGATGGAACTTGAGGTGGGGAAGTTCATCGCCGAGATCGACGCTTCCGTCTATGTGATCGACTGCCTTCCGAACATGACCGCCGACAAGGTGGCGGAGCGGACGGAACCCCTGGTGCGGCAATTGCGATCCGCCCGGCCGGGGGCGCCCATCGTGCTGGTGGAGGACAGGCTGTATTCCAACGCGCCGGTGGTGGAAGGCAACCGCAAGCGCAACGAGGCAAGCCGGCAGGCGCTGTGGGCGGCGTACCGCAAGCTGGTCGATTCGGGCGTCGCCGGGTTGCATTACCTTCCGGGCGACCGTCTCCTCAATGCCGATGGCGAGGGCACGGTGGACAATTCCCACCCGACCGACCTGGGGTTCGTCCAGCATGCCGACGCCTTCGAGAAAGTCCTGTCCCCCCTGTTGCCCAAGGGGATGGCCGACAAGGATCGCAAGCCGGTGGAGGCCTACACCGACAAGCCGAGCTACAAGGCCGGCGACTCCATCGCCTTCCATGTGGCGTCGCGGGGGCCCAAAGCGCGGATGGAGGTTTTCCGGGTGGGAGCCACCCGTGAACCGGTGTGGAAGGGGGAGCCTTTCGACGCGCCGTTCCCGGCGGTACCGGCGAACGCGTCATCGCACGGTTGCGGGTGGCCGGTGGCCACGCGCGTGATGGTGCCGGCGACATGGAAGTCGGGATATTACACCGCCCGCATCGACACGACCCTGCCCGACGGCAAGCCCGCCTCGGGCGAGGCCTGGTTCATCATTCGCCCCGAGCGGCCCGCGGCCTCCAACAAGATCCTCCTGCAACTGGCCACCAACACCTACAACGCCTACACGAATTGGGGTGGATACAGCCTCTACGCCTACAACGGCCGCGACAAGGTCCAGGGCCGGCGCGTCTCGTTCGACAGGCCTGTCTCCTCGCAGTTCGCCCGCTGGGAGCAGCATTTTGTCGCCTGGGCCGAAAAGGCCGGCTTCGGCATCGACTACGCCGCCAATTCCGACCTCGAGCACCACCTCGAACTGCTCAAGGGCTACAAGCTGGTGCTCAGTGTCGGGCACGACGAATACTGGTCGGCGGGCATGCGCGACGCGCTCGAGAGGTTTGTCGCCGCGGGTGGCAACGCCGCCTTCCTGAGTGGCAACACCTGCTGCTGGCAGGTGCGGCCCGAGGAAAAGGGCCGGGCCCTGGCCTGCTTCAAGCAGGCCCACTCGCTCGACCCGTTCTTCGACAAGGGCGAGCACGCGCTGTTGAGTTCCCTCTGGAGCCACCACCTCGCCAAGCGCCCCGAGAACACGATGACGGGCGTCGGCTTCCTGTGGGGAGGCTACCGCAAGAGCCATGGCCAGTTCATGACCGAACCGGCCGAGTACACGGTGCACCGCCCCGAACACTGGCTTTTCGAGGGCACCGGCATGAAGCGGGGCGGCACATTCGGCGCCAAGGACACCGTCGTGGGTTATGAGTGCGACGGTTGCGAACTGGAATGGAAGGATGGCCTGCCCGTGCCCACCTTCCGTGACGGCACGCCCAAGTCGATGGTGGTGCTGGCCACCTGTCCGGTCCGCTGGCATCCCGACGACTGCGAATTTTATGAAAAGTGGGAAAAGGGCCGCTCCGGCAACGCCGTGCTGGGCATCCATGAGCGCGGCGGCACCGTCGTCACCGCCGGAACCACCGACTGGTCTCACGGCCTGGCGGGCGACGACCCGGTGGTGACGCGCGTGACCCGCAACCTGCTCGAAAGGCTTTCAAGATGAATCATCCGGGGAGCGTTTCCATGACCATGTTCGCCACGACCGCCCTGCTCGCGGCCATCACCGCAAGCGCGCCGGCCGCTGATTCGCGGTTCGATTGGGTGATTTCCGCGGGCGGGAAACTCCACGACAAGGTGCGCGGCCTAACGGTGGATCCCACGGGCAACATCTTCCTCACCGGCGAGTTCACGGGCGAAGCCGCCTTCGGCGATTTCACGCTCAAGGCCGCCGGTTCCATGGACTTTTTCGTCGCCAAGGTGAGCCCGCTTGGAAAGTTCCTGTGGGTGCGCGCGGGCGGCGGGGCGAAGATCGACCGAGGCTACGCCGTGGCCGTGGATGACAGGGGCAATTGCGTGGTGACGGGGCATTTCGAAAGTTCCGACGCGGTGTTCGGAAGCCACAAGCCGGCCCTCGCGGGCGAGTACGACGCCTTCGCCGCGAAGTACGACGCCAACGGTGAAATGGCCTGGTTCCACTCCTTCGGCGGCAAGGGATACGACTACGGCCACGGCGTGGGCATGGACGGCGCCGGCAACGCGGTGGTGACGGGGGCGCTGGCCGGCGCGGGAATCGTGGACGGCCAGGCCGTCGGCGAATCGGGCCCTTCGCGGATCTTCTGCATCAAGTTCGACCCCGCCGGCAAGGTGGCCTGGACGCGCGTGGCCACAGGGGCCGGAAGCAGCAACGGCCACGGAATCGCCGTCGACCGGGCCGGCAACAGTTATCTCGGCGGCGCCGCGGGGGGAGCGGCCGCCCTGGCCGGCTTGGAATTCCGCAAGACGCCCGGCCGGGACATCCTCGTGGCCAAGCTTGATCCTTCGGGCAAGGCGGTCTGGATCCATGACGGTTTCGGCAGCGACTCCGCCATGGTTCATGAAATCTGCGCCGACGAGACCGGCAGGGTCTGGGTGTCCGGAATGTTCAAGGGCAAGTTCAAGACCGAGGCGGGCGAGGTCGCCGGCCATGGCGACAGCGACCTGCTCGTCGCCTCATTCGACTCGTCGGGCAAGCGCGCCTGGACCCGCGTGGCGGGCGGACCCCGGATCGACTACGGCCTGGGCGTGACAACCGATGGCGGCGGCTACGCCTTCCTCACCGGGTCGTTTTCGGGCAAGGTGCGCTTTGGCGACCGTGAACTCGATTCCGGCCCCGCTTCCGACATATTCGTCGCCGGCCTCGACTCCAACGGCCAGTTCCTGTGGCTTCTCCAGCCCAAGGGCAAGGCCACCGACCACGCCTACACGATCGGCTATCACAAGGGCCTGCTATACCTTTCCGGCGCGTGCTCGGGCGAGGCGACTTTCGGAGACAAGCCGGTCTCGCACAGGGGCAGCAACGACATCTTCCTGGCGAGGGTGAAGCTGGCGCCATGACAACCAGGACCTTGCGATTCTTGGCGGCCTTGGCGGTGGCGGTGGCGCCAAGCGTCGCGGCCGCCGAGTGGAAGGCGGGCGTGGCCCGCGCCGTCATCACCCCCGAAAAGCCGGTTTGGCTGGCCGGCTACGGCTCGAGGCGCGTGCCCGAGGGCAAGATCCACGACATCTGGCTCAAGGTCCTGGCCCTGGAGGATGGCCGCGGCCGACGCGCCGTGATGATCACCAGCGACTTCCAGGGCGTGCCCAAGTCGATGAGCGACAGGGTGTTCGACCGACTGGCCAAGGACAAGGGCATCGACCGTTCGCGGGTGATGTTCACATTCTCGCACAACCACTGCGGGCCCAGGCTGGGCGACGATCTTGTCGACTATTACCCGGTGGAGGCCGCGCAGGTTGCCCTGGTGGAGGAATACACCACCCGCATGGTCGACCTTACCGTGCAGGCCGTGGGCCGGGCCCTCGCCGACCTCAAGCCGGCGAAACTCGCCACCGGGACGGGGTCCGCCACCTTCGCCGTGAACCGCCGCAACAACAAGGAGGCGGAGGTGCCGGCCATTCTCGCCCGCGGCGAGGCGCTGAAAGGCCCGGTCGACCATGCCGTGCCCGTGCTGGCGGTGTCGAGGCCCGATGGCCGGTTGGCGGCTGTTCTGTTCGGCTACGCCTGCCATCCCACCACGCTGAGCTTCACCAAGGTGTGCGGCGACTACCCCGGCTTCGCGCAGGAGATGGTGGAGAAAAACCATCCGGGTGCCACCGCGATGTTCGTGAACACCTGCGGCGGCGACCAGAACCCCCTTCCCAGGCGCACGGTTGAGCTGTGCGAGAAGTACGGCCGCATGCTGGGCGGCGCGGTGGAGGATGTGCTCAACAAGCCCTTGGCGCCCGTGGCCCCGGGCGTGGAGGTCGCCTTCGAGATGGTGGACCTGCCCTATCTCAAGGTGGCCGACAGGGCGGAACTGGCGGGCCTTGTCCGCGACACGAACGCCATCCGGGCCCGCTGGGCCGCGCGGATGCTGGCCAAGCTCGATGCCGGAGAAAAGTTCGCCGCCTCGCATCCCTATCCCGTGCATGCCTGGAGGCTGGGGGAGGGGACCATCATGATCGGCATGGGCGCCGAGACCGTGGTGGACTACGCCCTGAGGTTCAAGCGCGCCTATGGCCCGGGTACCTGGGTGTGCGGCTATGCCGACGACATGCTGGCCTACATTCCTTCCAGGCGGGTTTGGGATGAAGGCGGCTACGAGGGCGGCAGCAACCTGTTCGAATACGGCCGGCCGGCCCACCGCTGGGCGCCCGACATCGAGGAACGCATCGCGGCCGCGGTGGACAGGGTGGTGGGCAAGGTGCGGATGGGCGGGACGGGCCGCTGACATCATTCGCCGGATCGAGCCCCCGGCCGTTTACCGCCGAGCGGCGGCATGGTAAACAGTTATTTGGCATATTCAGGAAAAAGCCAACGGGAGATGAGCGGTGCGACACTTCGACAGGCGCGACTTCGTGGATCAGGCCCTGGTGGCGGCGACCGCCGCGTTGGCCACCGGCGTGACGGCAACGGTGGCACCGAAGGCCCGGGCGGCCCGCGTGGTGGGCCCCAACGAGAAGATCCGCGTGGCGGTCATCGGCGTCAACGGGCAGGGCGGCGGCCATGTCTCCGAATGGCTCCGCAACCCCGACTGCGACCTCGTCGCCATCTGCGACTGCGACCCGGCGGCCTACGAGAAGCTCAAGCCCAAGTTCAAGAGCCTCGCCAAGCCGCCCCGCTACGAGAAGGATGTCCGCAAGCTGTTGGAAGACAAGAATATCGACGCCGTGTCGATCGCCACGCCCAACCATTGGCACGCGCTCATGGCCGTTTGGGCCATGCAGAGCGGCAAGGATGTGTATGTGGAAAAGCCCTGCAGCCACAATGTGCGCGAGGGCCGCGTCATGACCCAGTGGGCCCGCAAGCTGGGCCGCATCTGCCAGATGGGCGTGCAAAGCCGCAGCATGACGGGCATGAGGGAGATGCTCGACTTCATCAAGGCCGGCAAGATCGGCAAGGTGACCGAAGCCCGCGCCATCTGCTACCGCCGACGCGACAGCATCGGCCTGGTCGACACCGAGGCGCCAATTCCCCCCGGCCTCGACTTCGACCTCTGGTGCGGGCCCGCCGAGAAGGTGGTGCCCAAGCGCAAGCGCCTGCACTACGACTGGCACTGGGTGTTCGAGACCGGCAACGGTGACCTCGGCAACCAGAACCCTCACGAACTCGACAAGGCCCGCTGGGGCCTGGGCAAGCAGGAACTGCCCAAGCGCGTGGTGAGCCTCGGCGGCCGCCTCGGCTACATCGACAACGGCAATGTCGCCAACTGCCAGGTGACCGTTTACCAGTGGGACGACGCGATGCTCATCTCCGATGTGCGCGGCCTGCCCATCAAGACCCCGGTCACCTTCGGCCTCAAGGGCGGCCCGTTCCAGGGCGCTTCCAACATCTGGTTTGGCACCGAGGGATACGCCGTCGGCCCGAACTACAACTCGGGCGTCGCCTTCGACTACAAGGGCAACGAGCTTGGCAAGTGGAAGGGCGGCGACTATCAGTTGCACTTCGCCAACTTCGTCAAGGCGATCCGCAGCCGCAACCACAAGGACCTTCACCTCGACATCGAGGACGGCCACCTTTCGAGCGCTCTGGCGCACCTGGGCAATGTGTCGTACCGCATCGGCAAGGAGGTGCCCTCGGGCACGCGCCCGAGCCTGATGGCCGACAACAAGCATGTGAAGCAGACCCTCGAAAGTTTCGAGGCCTATCTCAAGGAGAGCGCCATCGACTTCGACAAGACGAAGCTCATCCTCGGCCGCGAGCTGACGATCAACCCCAAGACCGAGCTTTCCTCCGACGCCGAGGCGAACGCGCTGTTCACAAGGAAGTACCGCAAGGGCTTCGAGTTGCCCGAGATCCCCAACGCCTGAACCGGGGCGCCGAACCGTTTCGCGAGCCCGGGGGCGTCACTCCAACTAAAAGGCGGGCATGGGGCGTGAGTCCCACGCCCGACCTCCAACGACCCCAAGCCACCAACCTATGCCAGTTGGTCGGCCAGGGCGTGCCGGCCCAGCCGGCGGTGAATGGCAGCCAAAACCCTACGCCTTTGGTCGTTATATTCCTTGTCATCGTCCGTGATACTCGATTCCCGCGTTGCCCGGATGAGCCTCAGGGCCATAGAAGGCTTGCCTTCCCCGATCAGGCCGATGATGGCCAACGCGTCCGCCTCATAAAACCTCGGCTTGAACCAGCGAAGCCATCCCTCCATCCCCTTTGGAAAATGGTTGTCAACGATGGCCAGCGCCGTGTCGCGGAGTCCGCCGGCGATGGCCTTGGCCGCGAACAGTGTCCAGGTGTCAAGGGGCACATCCCGGCATGAGTCGAGCATGCTGGCGAGTTGTTCCACCAGTTCGGGGCGAGCTTGGACTTCGTCGATCACATAAGTCCGCATGATGACTTCATGGTCGATGCCGAGGGGATGCACCGCTTCCGCTAGGAGTCGGGCGAACCCTTCAGGACTCACGGTGGGCACCACCGTCCGGAACACCGAACCCTCATGCGTGAAGTCGAACCGGTGCGACAGGTCCTCAGGCCCGTCGTCGTACCATCGAGCGGCGACGAGCGTTGAAACATCGCCTTTCTGCGATGTCGTCGTGCCCATTCGAGCCGCCAAGTCGCTCGCGAAGGCGTTGGCCAACTTGTCGAATTCGGCCTTCCCGTCGTGGCAATAAGGATGGAATGTCTGGATCCTGCCCTGGTCGGTGAGGGCCAACAGGCATCGGCCCGCCACCTTGCCGGCCGGATCGCGCGCGTAGATCACGCGCTTGTTGATGTCGACGGCGTTCGTGATCGTGGAGTAGAAGTTTCCTCCGTGAAGCGACAGGCACGACTGGAAGTGTTCGCCCATCATCAGGATGTCGAACGGGTCGAGGGTGATCCCCAGCCGGAAAATCTTTCCGTTGGCCGTGGGCATGTCCGATGGCGGAGGCGGAGCAAGCCACGGATCCATGCGGAGTCCGATATCTTTCATCCTTTTCACAAAGGCCTTGTTGGCCGGATGATCCTGCATGGAGGCCCATGGCCCCGCCTTGAGTCCTTCCTTCCAGAGAGCGATACCGAGTTCCCGCTGGCCTGGATCCTTAACGCCAAGGATCGCCATCAGGATGTCGATGGCGATGTCCTGAAAGCGCGGCAAAGGTTCACGGTCATTGAAGCCAACGGCCTTGAGCACGGCGGTTGAAAGGTCGGATTCAAGCGTGGCCGGTGCGTTTCTGCCGACACACGCCTCGAGCTTGTCCCCGAGGTTCTTCAGCCGCCTGGCGGATGGCTTTTTGGGCCCCCTCGCCAGGACGGCCTCGAGGTTGGCCAGCCTTTCGGCCATGCCGGGGGCCTCGCGGGTTGTGCCGATGCGCGCGGCAAGGTTCGCGACCTCGTCGGCGATGAGGTTTCGGTCGGGAAAATCGGTGTCCAATATGTTTCCGACAAGCGACCGCGCGTTCGCGGACAGGGTTGCGATCCGCTCGAGCAGCGGCAGGAATTCGCGCGGGTAGCGTTCCGGCCAATCAAAGTCCGGAAAGGCCTGCCGATGGATGACGGCCCCGGGCCCCGTGATGGCAAGGAATGCCGACGACTTGAGCGCCAGCGACCGCAAGCGGGCGATGTCGGGAGTCCCCTTCAGGAGAAAACCGATGTCACTGATTCTGTTGGAGGACCTGAGGCAATCGATGAGCTGGTTGAGCCGCGACGAAAATTCACGAGGATGCTCAAAATTCGGTTGCGCCGCGTAGTGCCCCGCGATGGCCCCCAGCATGGCGACGGGATCAACCCCGAGGGCCCCGAGCTTGAAGGCCATCTGGAAGAGTTCAATCATCTGGGTTTTGCGAAACCAGTCTTGCCGCACGAGGGAAACGCCGGATTCGACCAATGCGTCCATATCATGGATATGGAAAGAGAGATATCCGATGTTGATGCAGGCGCCGTGGGATGACAACACCCTGGGCACGCGTACCGCGACCAATCGCACCGCCTCGAACCAGCGCCTGTAGTCCTCTGTCCTGATCCTGGTTCCTGGGGAAACCATGCTGGTTTCCGCCATCTCAATGAGCCACCAATCCAATCTCCAAAATCCTAGGATGATCGACGAGATGAACTTCAAGATTCCTTCCGAGCCGGTGCCTTCCAAGAACTGGAAGGCGGCCTCGACAAGCCTCGCGTTGCGCAAGGTGATGATCTTTGCCAGGAAATTCCAGGCGTGGTGCCTTGGAAAGTCGCCGTCCATCTCCACGGGCAGCGAACTGAGAAACCCCGACAGTTTCTTCCAATCATCAAAAAGGGTCTGGTTGCGGATCATTTCAAAACCATCCGCCACCTGGCGAAAGCTCATGTCCGGAAGGGAATTGTGCAGCTCATGGGCGGATTTGAGGCACTTTTCCAGCGCCTCGGCCTCTTCCGGCCAAAGGCCCTTGCGGTCCTTGCCGAGGAGCCATTTGAGCGCCTCGGCAAGGTTGGTCCAAAGCAACTTGCCGATGGCTTCCGCCTTGTCGACGGCTTCCCTGTTGAAAAGCGTGCTTGCAAGCAGGGTCAAGCCTTCAAAATCCTTTTTCCGATCGGGCAAATTCCACAACAGCCGTTCAAGATACGCCGCCACCGTCGTGTGGCAGTCCGGCTTCCAGCCGTCCCAGCGAAGCCTGCCTTTCCATTGTCTCCTGGCGCTCGTGAGCTGGTTGATCACCTCCCGGCATTCGGCACGGGCGTTGAGAAGGGGCGTGTGCCATGACTTGGCATGGGAGAGGATGTCCAGCCAGTAGGCGGCGGATTCCGCTTCCCCGGTATCCACCAGCACGGTCAGGAGGATGGCGAGTTTGATTCCATTCTCCTTTCCGGCGTGACGGACCATCGCGCCGACGGCTTTCAGGTTGTCCGCCAGCCAGGGCGCCAGCACCGTCATCCTGTTGGCTGTGAGATTGTTTCTCCAAGCCAGCAACTCGGCGATCCAGAATTGGGAGGGGTGTTCCCTCGCCATCCGTTTCATGAGCGCCTGTTCGCGCCTGAGCCATGCCGAAACGATTTCCCCCAGCGCGGCGGACGCGGTGATTTTCCCCGTCCAGGCGTCCTTGAGCGCCTCGATCATCGCCTTGGTGCGTTCCGGCCAATCCTTTGCGCCTTTCGAGATGGCCGGGATCTGCTCGGGATGCTCCTTGACAAGCCTGGATAGCGTTGTTTCAGCTTGCCTGAGGAGCACCGAGTCAACGGGCGTTTCCGTGATGACGCACTCGTCATTCTCGTTCACGATCAACCGCATCCAGCGGAGGGATCCGTCATCGGCCTGGACCGGCCATCCCCTCAGCCAGCCGAGGTGGGCCTTGAGGAAAAGCCTGGCGCGCCCCTTTTTCCCCTTGATGGATCTGCGGTGCTTTTTGTCCGGCTGCATGGAACGGCCCCGGTTGCGGACCCCCCATTATGGCTTGCCGGAACGGGACTTCAAACAGTCTGTGGCTACGCGATCCCCCAATACTCCTGTAAGGCCCGATGAACGGCGAGCTTGGGGCGTCACTCCAACTAAAAGGTAAGCGTGGGGCGTAACCCCCATAAGTTGCGAGCGCGGGGGCGTCACTCCAACTAAAAGGCGAGCATGGGGCGTTAGCCCCATGAGGGGGGCGTGGGGCGTGAGTCCCACGCGGCCATTGGTCTCAACAGTACCCCTTACTCAATCCCCAAATACTCCCGCATGTGGCGGTCGTACTCGGTGGAGGCCTTCTCGTCGGAAAGGTCGAGGCGAAGCTCGTTGATCACCTTGACGCTGTAGTCCTTGAACCAGCTTGTCCAGCAATCCTGGCAGACCTTCGCGGCGATCGCGCGGCCGATCTCGTCGGGAAGCGGGGCCGCCGTCATCGGCTTGGCGTGCTTGCCCATGGGGCACATGGGGCGCGAGCAGCGGAAGCCCGTCTCGGGCCCGTCGATCACCGGAGCGGCGGCCGCCGGCGGCGCCTCGCCGTTTTTCACCAGGAGCTGGGCCATGGCGTCGCGGGGAATGCGGTCTCCCCGCTCGTCGGCCACCCTGTGGCCCTCCTTCCAGGTGGCCACGGCCTCGTCCCGGCGCCCCAGGGCGACCTGTGATTCACCCAGCAGCTGAAATACCTTGCTGAACTGCGGGCTGAGTTCCAGCGTGCGGCGGAACGAGCGGATCGCCTCGTCGTGCCGGCCCCCCTCGGCCAGCAATTGTCCGAGGCGATAATGCCCCAATTCATTCTCGGGGTCTTCCTGGGTCATTTTCGTGAACTGGGCGATCCGGTCGTCGAGCGATTGCATGGGAAGGCCTCGGGATGTCTACTGGCATCATCACGGGCATTGTAGCGGGAGGCTTTCACCCGTCGCCCCGGTCGGAGAAACCAGCATGATCACCCTGATGGCCGCCGCGTTGGCCATGGCTCTCCTGGGCGCCGGCGCTCCCAACACCCCGCCCAAGGGGTTCACGGCCTTGTTCAACGGGAAAGACCTCGCCGGCTGGCACGGACTCAACCCCCATGCCGTGGCCAAGCTGAAAGACGACAAGCTCAAGGCCGGCCTCGCGAAGCAACGCGAGGAGTTTGCCAAGTTCTGGAAGGTGGAATCGGGCGAGCTCGTCAATGGCGGGGAGGGCCCCTACGCCACCACCGACGCCGAATACGGCGACATCGAGCTGCTCATCGAATACAAGACGGTGCCCAAGGCCGACAGCGGCATTTACCTGCGCGGCACGCCGCAGGTGCAGATTTGGGATACCAATCAGCCGTTCAATCCCAAGAATCCCGACCGCAACCCCGGCCTCGGCTCCGGCGGCCTGTTCAACAACACCCCCAAGGCCAAGGGACGCGATCCGCTGGTGCTGGCCGACAAGCCGTTCGGAGAGTGGAACAGCTTCCGCATCCGGCAAATCGGGGCGCGCACCTGGGTGTGGCTCAACGGCAAGGCTGTGGTGGATGACGCGGTGATGGAGAACTACTGGGAACGCGGCAAGCCGCTTCCGGCCAAGGGACCCATCATGCTGCAAACGCACGGCGGGGAGATCCGCTGGCGCAACATCTTCGCGCGCGAGATCGGCGCCGATGAGGCCAAGGCGGCCAAGTGAGCCCCAAGGGAAACCAATCAAGATGAACCTGATCCCGTTTTTGGCCTTTTCGCTGGCCTTGGGAGCCGGCAAGCCCAACATCCTCGTGATCGTGGGCGACGACATGGGCTATGCCGATGTCGGTTTCCACGGCTGCAAGGACATTCCCACGCCGCACCTCGACGCGCTGGCGGCGTCCGGCACGCGGTTTTCGAGCGGGTATGTCTCGGGCCCCTACTGCTCGCCCACGCGCGCCGGCCTGATGACGGGCCGCTACCAGCAGCGGTTCGGCCACGAGTTCAATCCCGCGGGCAACGCCGGGAAAAACGGCCTGCCGGTGAAGGAGAAAACCTTGCCCCAGCGGCTCAAGAACGGCGGCTACGCCACAGGCATGGTGGGCAAGTGGCACCTGGGCAACCAGGAGGCGATGCAGCCCCAAAGCCGGGGCTTCGGTTCGTTCTTCGGGTTCCTCGGTGGCGCGCACGACTATTTCAGCCCTGGTGGCATCCTCCGCGGCAACACCCAGGCGGGAGACAAGACCTACCTCACCGACGCGTTCGCCCGCGAGGCGGTCTCGTTCATCGAGGCGCACAAGAAGGATCCGTTTTTCCTCTACCTGGCCTTCAACGCCGTGCACACGCCGCTCCAGGCCGACGAGGGCCGCCTCGCGAAGTTTTCGGGCATCGAAGGGAAGCAGCGGCGCACCTACGCCGCCATGATGAGCGCCATGGACGACGCCATCGGCAAGGTGCGCGCCAAGCTGAAGGCCGAGAACCTCGAGAACGACACCCTTGTGTTCTTCATTTCGGACAACGGCGGGCCGACGATGAACGGCGTGTCGGTGAACGGGGCCTCGAACCTGCCCCTGCGCGGATCCAAGCGCACGACGCTCGAGGGCGGCGTGCGTGTGCCGTTCATCATTTCGTGGCCTGCAAGGGTTCCCGCGGGGAAGGTCGATGACCGCCCGGTGATCCAGGTCGACATCCTGCCCACGGCGCTGGCCGCCGCGGGGGTGGGAGTGGGCGAGAAGGCGCACCTTGACGGCGTGAACCTGCTGCCTTTCCTCGACGGCCGGCAAACGGGCAACCCGCATGATTCTCTCTACTGGCGATTCGGCGCGCAAATGGCCATCAGGCGGGGCGACTGGAAACTGGTGCGCTATGACAAGGCGGCCGAGGGGGCCAAGGGCGTTTCGGCCGCGAAGCTGTACAACCTGAGGGAAGACATCGGCGAATCCAAGGACCTCATGGCCGAACAGGCGGGCAAGGCGCGCGAACTCCAGGCCGCGTGGGACCTGTGGAACAAGGACAATGTCGCCCCCCTGTGGGGCCAGGAAGCCAAGCTCCCGAAACGATAAGGGGACTCTCGTATGGGCATGAAACTGGGACTCATCAATTCCGCCTGGGCGCAAGCCGGCCGCGACACGGCGTTCGGCATCCGCATGACCCGGGAGATCGGGTTCGACTGCATCGACCTGTTCGCCGACCCCTTGGAGATCGACGCGCGGGAAAGGCGCCTGCTGCGCGTGGAGTGCGCCAGGAACAACCTGCCGGTGATCTCGCTGGCCTGCGTGGCGGTGGGCCTGATCGACCCGGCGCCGCCGGTGCGGCGATTCCACCAGGAGCGGTGCCGGAAGTACCTCGACCTGCTCCACGAGGTGGAGGGGCGCAACCTTCTGCTGGTGCTGGGCGAATACATCTGGGAAAAGCAGGTGATCCCCCCGGCGGAGCAGTGGGCCTGGGCGATTGACGAGGTGCGCCGGTTGGGTGACCACGCCGCCACCCTTGGCCTGGAAATCGCCCTGGAACTGGAGCCGTTCAAGCTGTCGCTGCTCAACGATGTGGACAGCATGTCCAGTTTCCTCGACGCCGTGGCGCACCCGGCGGTGAAGGCCAACATCGACATCTCGCACCTGGAGCTGTCGCGGGTGGGGGCGGAGGAACTCCGCCGGCTCAAGGGCCGGGCCTGCCATGTGCACCTGTCCGACTGCGACGGGAAGGCGCATGGCGACCTGCCGCCGGGGCGGGGCGTGGTGAACTTCGGGCCCTACCTGAAGGAGATCCGCGATTTGGGCATCGACGGCGCCGTCAGCATCGAGCTGGAATTCGCCCCGAGGCCCGACCAGATTGTCGAGTGGGTGCGCGAGGCGTACGAGGGCACCGCGAAGCTGATGCGCGAGGCCGGCCTCAGGGCCTGAAATCATGAAAAAAGGCCGGTGGTTGCGCCCGGCCCCCCGCCCCCTTAAACTTCCTATGGCCCGCTCACTCATTCCCCAGGTTTCAAACTCTCCGGAGACCCGCTTGATGGCCCGTCGCATGAATCGCCGTTCGTTTGTCGGCACCTCCGCCGCCGTTGGCGGCGGTTTCTTCGCCCTTTCGGGCGTTGAGACCCGCCTGTTCGCCTACCAGAGCCCGCTCGAAAAGGTGCGTATCGCCGGCATCGGCGTGGGCGGCAAGGGCTCCAGCGACATCGACCAGTGCGGCAACGCCGGCGATGTGGTCGCCATTTGTGACATCGACG
>Ga0194134_10000276_pt1 | contig 79460 bp, 62 predicted proteins | sample TA2KigOff0mmetaG_FD_148602 | JGI IMG/M metagenome (GOLD analysis project Ga0194134, IMG submission 148602) | Freshwater microbial communities from Lake Tanganyika, Tanzania - TA2015056 Kigoma Offshore 0m | ecosystem: Environmental > Aquatic > Freshwater > Lake | place: Tanzania: Lake Tanganyika...
CCGGCGCGGACGCCGTGAAGGTGCAGACCTACACCGCCGACACGCTCACCATCCCGTGCGACAACGAATACTTCCGCATCGGGGGCGGCACGCTATGGGACGGGCGCACCCTTCACGACCTCTATCAGGAAGCCTACATGCCGTGGGACTGGCAGCCCAAGCTGCAGGCCGTCGCGGCAGATCTCGGCCTTGATTTTTTTTCCACGCCATTTGATGCCAGCGCGGTGGACTTCCTCGAAGCGATGAACGTGCCCTGCCACAAGGTCGCGTCTTTTGAATTGGTGGATCTGCCTCTGCTCCGCAAGATCGCAGCCACACACAAGCCGGTCATCGCCTCAACCGGCATGGCCACTGAGGATGAAATCGCCGAGGCCGTGAAGACGCTGCGCGAGGGCGGCTGCACCCAACTCGCGCTCCTCAAATGCACCAGCGCCTATCCCGCGCTGCCGGAGGAGATGCACCTGCGCACCCTTTCGGACTTGGCTGCGCGCTTCAGCGTGCCCGTGGGCCTGAGCGATCACACGATGGGACACACGGTGCCGGTCGCGGCGGTTGCGCTGGGTGCCTGCATCGTGGAAAAGCACTTCACCCTCTCGCGCGCCACGCCCGGGCCGGACAGCGCCTTCTCCCTGGAGCCTGAAGAATTCGCCGCGATGGTCACGGCCATCCACACGACGGAGAAGGCGTTGGGCCGGGTGAACTACCAAGTCAGCGCGAACGAAGCGATGAGCCGACAGTTCCGCCGTTCGCTCTTCGTCGTGGCCGACGTGAAGGCCGGCGAGCCGTTCACCGCGCAAAACGTCCGCAGCATCCGGCCCGGCCACGGCCTGCACACGCGGCACCTGGACGAAGTTTTAGGCCAGCGGGCGGTGCGCGACCTGAAACGCGGGACCCCGCTGAGTCGGGACATGTTCGCGGTGCCGTGAGAACAATCGCCATCATCCAAGCCCGAATGGGCTCGACGCGATTGCCGGGCAAGGTGCTGAAGCGACTAGCCAACGAAACGGTGCTCAGCCACGTGGTCCGCCGCGTGCGATTGGCCAGGCGGCTGGATGGCGTTTGCATCGCCACGACCGATTCGCCTGCGGACGATCCCATTGTCGCGGAAGCCGGGCGGCTCGGCGTGAGTTGCTGGCGCGGCAGTGAACACGATGTGCTGGCCCGCTACTTCGGCGCGGCTCAATCCTGCCGCGCAGACATCGTTGTGCGCGTTACTTCGGATTGCCCGCTGTTCGATGGTGCGTTGCTAGATGAGATGCTCGCGCTTTTTCAGGGTGAGGACAACTTGCTGACGACGCAGCGTGCGCGACCGGTTGGCGAGGGCCTCGACTACATGAGCAACGTGCAGGTGCGTCGTTTCCCGCGTGGGCTGGATGCGGAGATTTTCACCTCTGCGGCGCTGACGCGTGCGCATCGTGAGGCGACGCAACCCCACGAACGCGAGCATGTCACGGCCTACTTCTACCAACATCCCGAGCGGTTCAGGCTGCATTCCTTTGTCGGGGGCGAGGACTGGTCCGCGCATCGTTGGACGCTGGACACGCCAGAAGACTGGCACTTCGTGGAGGCCGTATACGAAGCGCTGGGGCCGAGCTTCAATACCTTGGCGGTGTTGAACTTGTTGAAAACCCGGCCTGAATTGGCAATTGTCAATGCCCATGTCGAACAAAAAAAACTCGCGGAGTAAGGTGGCCAGGCCACAAGCCAAGCCACGCTTCGCCACGGAGCAGGAAGCCTTCTGGGCAGGCGAGTTCGGCAACAACTACACCCAGCGCAACGTCGGGGCTCAATGGGTGGCGAGCAATCTCGCGCTTTTCGGGAAAATTCTCGCGCGCACCGAGGGTGTGGGGTCCGTCCTCGAACTCGGTGCCAACCTCGGGCTGAATTTGCGAGCGCTTCGGCAGTTGTTGCCGCAGGCGCGATTCTCCGCCGTGGAAATCAACGCACGGGCGGTCCGTGAGTTGAAGAGGCTTGGCGGGATCAGAGTGCATCACGCTTCCATCCTGGATTTCAAATCGCCCCGACCCGCGGACTTGGTGGTGATCAAGGGTGTGCTGATTCACCTGAACCCCGACAAACTGCCCCACGTGTATGACCTCATGCATGCGGCCAGCGCACGCTACATTTGCCTGGCCGAGTATTATAATCCTTCACCCGTAGCCATTCCGTATCGGGGCCATACGGACAGGCTATTCAAACGGGATTTCGCCGGCGAGTTGATGAAGCGGCACGGAGATTTGCGGCTTGTGGACTACGGCTTCGTCTATCACGCTGACCCGAACCACCCGCAGGACGACATTACTTGGTTCCTACTGGAGAAACGCCCCGCCTAATTTCCCATGCTCAAATACTGCACCCGCTGCGTAATGCCGGACACCAAACCGGACCTGAAGCTCGATGAGCAGGGCGTTTGCAACGCCTGCCGCGCCTATGAGGGCCGCAAGGAAGTGGACTGGGACGCGCGCCGCAAGGAGCTTCCTGCGCTGCTCGACAAGTATCGCAGCAGGAGTGGCTCAAACTGGGACTGCATTGTGCCCGTGAGTGGCGGCAAGGACAGCACTTTCCAAGTTATCCGCATGTTGCAGCTCGGCCTGAACCCGCTTTGCGTGACCGCGACGACGTGCGACCTGAGCGAGATTGGCCGACGGAACATCACAAATCTGAAAAACCTCGGCGTGGACTATGTGGAGTTCTCGCCCAATCCCGTTGTGCGCCGGAAGCTCAACCGCATCGGCCTTCAGCAGGTCGGCGACATCTCGTGGCCGGAACATGTCGGTATCTTCACCATCCCGGTGCGCGCCGCGGTGCAATACAACGTGCCGCTGCTGGTTTGGGGTGAGAATTCGCAGAATGAATACGGTGGTCCCGCCGCCGCTGCCGAGAACAACGTGCTCGACCGCCGCTGGCTGGAGGAATTCGGCGGCCTGCTCGGCCTGCGCGTGAGCGATCTCATCGGTCTGGAGGGCATCACGGCGAGGGATTTGATCCCCTACACCTATCCGAGCGACGAGGAGTTGCGGCGCGTCGGCGTCACCGGACTTTTCCTCGGCTACTATCTCCCTTGGGATGGCTATGCCAACGCGCTCATTGCACAGGCCAGTGGCTTCGAGACGCTGGCGCACACGGTCGAGGGCTCCTTGGTGAACTACGAGAACGTGGACAACTACCAGACCGGCATCCACGACTACTTCAAGTTCCTGAAATTCGGTTTTGGCCGCGCAACAGACATCGCCTGCCTGCACTTGCGCCGCGGCCGCATCACACGCCAGGACGCGCAGGACATGGTGCGCCGCCACGACGGCAAATTTCCGTGGACGTATCTCGACAAGCCCATCGAAAAAATCCTCGCCCCGCTTGATATGACCGTGGATGAGTTTGTGAAAATCTGCGACCGGTTCACGAACAAGAAGATTTTCCTGAAAGATGCGAAGGGCAACCTCGTGAAGGACAAGCAGGGCAACCTGACCAAGCTCAACTACGACAACCCGGGATGAAGGCGATCGCTGGCTAGGCAGATCACGTGAACGTCCTCGTCATCAACTACGGCATGGGCAACCTCGGCTCCGTGCGCCGCGCCTTCGAGGAATGTGGCGCCACCGTGCTTGTGTCCGAGAATCCCGCCGATCTCGCCGACGCCGAGCGCATCGTGCTGCCAGGTGTGGGCGCGTTCCCCGATGCGATGGCCCGGCTCAACTCCGTCGGGTGGCCGGGCGAACTGCGGAAGGCATTGGAAAATCCCGGCGTGCATCTCCTCGGCATCTGCTTGGGCATGCAACTGCTTGCGGACAAAGGCCACGAAGGCGGGGAGACCACCGGACTCGGCTTTATTGGCGGCGAAGTCACGCGCTTCATTCCGGCCCAAGATGAGCGCGTGCCGCACGTAGGCTGGAACGAGGTGTGCCCCACGATGCCGAGTGGCTTGCTCGCGGGCATTCCAGCAGGCACGGATTTCTACTTCGTCCATAGCTATCACTTTCGCGCCGCGCGACCAGAGACAGTGCTCGCCACGACGCCTTACTGCGGGGGATTTGCGGCGGTCGTCCATGCCGGCAATGTCTTCGGTACGCAGTTTCACCCCGAGAAAAGTTCACATCCGGGCTTTCAACTCCTCCGCAACTTCCTAGGGCGTTAACCATGCTGAAAACCCGCGTCATACCCACCTTGCTATGGAAGGACTTCGGCCTGGTGAAGGGTGTGGGCTTTGACAGTTGGCGGCGCGTTGGCACGGTGCTGCCCGCGATCAAAGTCTATAACACCCGCGAGGTGGATGAGCTTATCCTCGTGGATATCACGGCTACGGGCGAAGCCCGCGAGCCGGATTACGAGTCCATTGCGGAGTTTAGCGCGGAGTGCTTCGTGCCGCTGACCATCGGCGGCGGCATCCGCACTTTGGAGCATATCACCAAACTGCTGAATGCAGGCGCGGACAAAGTGAGCATCAACTCGGCAGCCTACGAAAACCCGGCGCTCATCACCGAAGCCGCCCATCGTTTCGGATCACAATGTGTCGTAGCCAGTCTGGACGTCCGGCAGGTAGCCAACGGCCTGCATGAATGCTTCAGCCACAGCGGCACCCGCGCGACCGGGAAGACCCCAGCCGCCTGGGCGAAGTCGGTCGAGGCGCTCGGCGCAGGTGAGATTCTCCTCACCTCGATCGAGCGGGACGGCAGCATGCAAGGCTACGATTTGAGACTAATCACCGAAGTCACAGGAGCGGTGAAAATCCCAGTCATCGCCTCAGGCGGGGCAGGTAATCCTGGTCACCTCATCGACGCAGTTCAAGTCGGCCGGGCCAGCGCCGTGGCCGCCGCGAGCATGTTCCATTTCACCCAGCAGACGCCACTGGAGGTCAAACAGCATTTAGCCGCCCGTGGCATCCCCATAAGACAGGGCCGACTCCTGCCATGAACTCGGATTCCGCCACCTCACCAATCGTTCTGCTGGTGGATAGCAAGACGCGTGACTTGGATGTCGCGGTGTTGATCGCGCACCATTTGCGTGCGTTAGGTGTAGGCTGCCATTTGGAGCCGCTCGAGGCCTATCGCGCTGTGGTCGCTGCTTACCGACCGGGGCTGATTCTTTTCAATCACCTTACAGCCAGCCATCTGGTCTCCTGGTCGCGCCGGTTGGCGGAGTTGGGCGTGCTCACCGCTGTGCTTCCCAATGAGGGCATCATGTATGACCCGGACGACCTCAAATACAGTTCGGGTCGACACCACAGCGCGGCTCACATCGACTATTTCTTCTGCTGGAATGAACCGCATCGACAGGCACTGCTGGCGGAGGGGTTCGATCGCGAGACCCGCGTAGAGGTGGTTGGCGTGCCGCGCTTTGACTTTTATTTTGCGCCTTGGTCGCGCGTGCTGCACGTCCCGCCGCTGCAGCGACCTCCTCGCCCGCGGGTCTTGGTCTGCACTAACTTTGTCACGGCCCAGTTTTTCGAACTGCCGCCGGCGGAAGGGGACAAGTTCTTTGCGCCGTGGAAGGACCGTATCCCAATCTACCGCAATTACCGTCGATCCATCGAAGCGCACTGGCAGGGCCGGCGGCAGTGCCTAGATTTTCTCAGCGCGCTAACGAGAGCCGACCGTTATGAGGTCACGGTTCGACCACACCCGCGGGAGGATGTTAGATTCTACGCGGACTGGATCGCTTCGTTGCCGGCCTCGCAACGCGCCCAAGTCAAACTCGACGCCAATAGCAATGTAAGCGCCCTTATCCTTGACTGTGACTTGGAGATCTCTTGCGAGACATGCACGACAGCGTTGGAGACTTGGATAGCCGGCAAGCCGACCATCGAATTGATCTTTGAAAGAGATGTGCTGTGGTATCGCGAGGAACAGGCCGATACCAATGTTCCATGCATCAATCCCGCGGACCTTCCGGCACTTGTGGAAACTCATTTGACTGACCCTAAACAACCCGCCCATGCCGCTGCGCGTCAGCGACATTTGGAACGCTGGTGCGCCGCGCCCGACGGAACGTCCTGCCAGCGATTGGCGCGCATCCTTGCCGAAGCCGTGCTTCATCGCCCACCGCCAGACGCATCGAAGTTCACCGCCACGGACCGTCGCCGCGCCGCCAAGCTACTCGCCTTGCGCAAGCTCGGGTTGGCCTATCACTTCGATCCGTTCATGCCCCTTAAGCGCGCCGTGCTGGGGGATCGCTACGCGATCAAGGACTTCGCTTACCGCAAGTCCATCAAGCCCGCCGACGTAATGGAAGCACAGCGCCGGCTGGAGGCTGGGATTGCGACTGGGCGCGACTGATCAAACCAGCTCCCACTCCGGCGGAAGCAAGTCGGCCGCTGCTTGCGGGTCGTTGTTCAGCCATGTCCGGGGAGCACACACCATTTTACGGGGGTTGGGATTCAGCCACGCGGCCCACCAACTAAAGGTGCTGTTGGCGATAATCTGGTGGTCGCAGGACGACATGAGGCGCATGTCCTCCTCGGGAGTTGCCTGATTATTGCCGATGAAGTGCATCGTGGCCGGCAACTGCAGATTCGCCTCCGCCCAAGGGAGGTCATCGGAAAAGATCAGGCATTGCAGCCCCTCCTCCCGTTGCGCGATGTGCCCAAAGGCGGCCCGGTAGTAAGTAAGGGGATCGGCCATCTCAAAGCGCGGGTGGTTCACGTAGTCACCACGCCGGACATGGATCGATACGGTGGGTTGCCGTCGAATTGTGTCCAACCAGCGGGCGTTATCTGCCGAAGGTGGTGATGCCAGCGCGAATTCCGGGCGGAGGCTAGCCGCTGCCGCTTCAACGTAACCACGGGCCTGCCAGTAACCCATCAGATATAACTGGCCCCGCCGCTCCAACACGCGGGCATCGAATCGTCGGCCAATCTCGCGGACAACTTGGCGTTGATCGCCCGGGCAAAAGGCACGCCGCAGCTGGTCAAGGTGCCGTGCCAGCCCCCGCTTCCGCTCACCGGGAGGACAGCCGCTGATGGCGCTGATTTCAGCGTCTGTGGCGTCCGTGGCGGAGACGCAAAAGTGATCCAAACCGTAAGCGCGATCTTGATGGCTACGGTAATGGGTAAGATCAAGCTTTAGCGTGGAACGGTTGGCGGCCGCCAAGGCGTGGCCGAGGGCGTATTGGAACATCTGGTTGCCCAGACCGTGGCTGATGCGGACGATCACCATCGGAAACTGCCTTCAGGGTGCGAGCATGAAGAGCGCGTCGGCGAACAGGAGCCGGTCGCTCTCATGGCGGGCCAGCTTGAACAGACCATACAATTCACAGCCTTGCGCGGCCAAGAAATCGCGGATTTCGTGGAAGAATGCTTGCCGCTCATAGAGCAGCACAAACGGCGCTTCCAAACACACGTAGCGAATGGCCTTGCGCCGGAACAACCCAGTGGCTCCGCGCAGGGCATCGAGTTCGCTGCCTTGGATGTCCAGTTTCAGGATGTCCACTCGCTCCACGCGGTTGGCTTCGCAAAACTCATCGAGCGTGCGGACCTCAACTTCGATGCGCTCGACGTTGGTGACATTGGCTTCACCCACCCATTGCGCGGAGGTCGGCGCAGAAGTCAGCAGCGAATTCGTCATGCTGCGCTGGTTGATGTGAAAGGTCGCACGGCCCGCCTGGCTGGCGACGGCGTAGGGCCACAACTTGACCCTTGAGTCCGCCGCATGCAGGCGCTGATAGGCTTCCCGCGACGCTGGGGTGGGCTCGAAGGCATGGACGAAGGCGTCGGGAAACCAGCGGCGCAATTCCGTGGTGGTCTGGCCCACATTGGCACCCACGTCAAAAATGGTTTTGATCGAGCCCGCTGGCTCACGGCGCGCGATAACTTCGAACGGGGAGCGGTTGGCGGTGGCCAAGGCCTTGAGTTCGCCGGCCGTGCACAGGCGGTATTTGGTCGGGGTCAGCAACGCGTTGGCGAATCGGCGCAGGCTCATGCGATTACAGAATCCGCTTTTTGTATAAGGACCGGTGGATGGGCGCGAGGATTCGCTGGAGGAGATTGTAGCAGTCCGGATAGCGACGCAAAAACCAAGGCAAAGGCTGGCACCGAAACTCCTTGATCGCCAAACCGTGCCAGGGCAGCCGACAGCCGCCCCGCAACATGACCCTGCCATCGTAGCCGCTGAAGAGATACGTCACGGCCTTCTCTTCCGCACGAAGCGCATAGGGGGAATTGTCTGTCACTTCCAGCCGGGCAAACAACTCGCGGGTCACGAAAATCGCGTTCGACGTCGTCACGGCGGCCAACTCGTAACCCTTGGTGCGGCCGAGGTTCGTGAGCGAAAGGAGGCTGGCTCCTTGCATGACTTGCATGTCGCGCGCCTGAACGAACTCGACTGGCGTTGGAATGGTTGGGTTGAATTCCACAATCACCACGGAGGGACGGTAATTCTGGAAGCTCTCCCAAACCCAGTAGTCATTGCCGTCAATGTCGATGGAGAGGAAATCAAAGTCAGTCGGAACCGGCGTGCCCTTGAGTATTGAATCCAGACCATCATGCGCCTCAAAGCCCACGTAGGCGCAGCGCGAAATCACCCGGGGATTGTCTGCGTATGTCCGCACCAACGCCGCGTGCCGGTCCGGTCCGCCTTCGATGAGCACGGCGGAGTAATCCTTTTCCAAGATGAAATACCGCGAATTACTGAAGAAGCGTCCGTCTGCGGCGCCAAACTCTACGCACCAGCGGCGGGCTAACCCCAACCGGGCCAGCAGTTGTTCGATGATCCCGTCCTCACCAAATTGGGAATGAACATTCCGCAGGTGCGGCACAAACCAAGGTTTCGGTTTTTCCATGGCTCAGGGGGCTGAAGGCAGGCGAAAGAGGCAGCGAAGTCCCCGCCGGAAGTGCGCGATCGCCGATTCTTTTTTGCGGGCCTTCCACGCCCGCGTGGACTCATCCTGACAATGCTGCTGGACAATGGCCTTAAAGCGATCCGGCACCGCAATGATGACGTCCTCAAATACCACCACGTAACCCACCCGGAGCTGACGGAGGGCGGCGCACACCTCGTCAATCGCCGGCCAGAATGACGGCCGATGAGGATGGACCGGTGGCGAGAGAAAGCAGCGGGCATCATCAATAAACACCAGGGCCTCACGTCCGGTGCCAGCGAGAATCTCCAACTCCTGCATCAGCGGACACTCGTCCCCATCGCCATAGGTCACGCTCCCGCTCCAATGTGCGTCGAGCCAGAAGAGCGACAAGCCTGGCTCGCGGGAAAGAATCTTAGGTAACTCAGTCCGGCAGTCCCCGAAGATAAACTCCACATTGGTCAGGGCCGAGTGACGTTGGCGGGTTTGCTCGTAAAGTTCGCGGGAGAACTCGATGGTGTGAACCCGGGGAAAGTGCCGTGCAGCCCATGCGGCGGTTTCACCGTGGCAGGTGCCGGTTTCAATGAACGCACCCAAAGGCTCCTGCTGAGCGAGCTTAAGAATCAGGTTTTCCGGCGGTCCGGTGCGAATCAGTCCCATACAAGGTAATGACAAAGCAGCGGATGCGCTGCAAGCGCGCCCACTTCGCCGGGCTGGTGAGAGGGTGTCAAGATTCAATCACCTGCCACAGCACGGGTGGCGAGGCGACCCCCGGGGCGGTAGTAGCCCAGCACGCGGTATAACCACAGCTTGAGCGGGGCGTCTTTGGGGAAACTTTTGTGTTTGGTAAGCGGCCTTCCGGAAGCATCCGGCTTCAGGGCGGCATGCCGGAACGACTGCCGCTTCATCGCCAGATTGTAGAGCATCTCGAAGCACGGCGTCGCGTAAGTCGGCCAGTAGGCGCGGAACGGAGCGAGCTCCTCATCAGAGAAGCCGAAATGCCAAGCCGGTTGTGGCGAGACAGGTATCAGGTAGGCATGGTCCGAGAGGCAAAAGCCAAGGGCTTTCAGGCCCGGCTGTTCTCGTCGCCCCCACCAAGCGCTAATCCAAAGGTCGGGCGTCTCATCGTCGCAATTGGCGACGTAGTGTTCCCGATAAATGTTACGGCAAAGGTTAAGACCGCGCACGTCCGGTTCCCTCGCCAAGGCTTTCAGCGCGCGAGGCACCCATTCCGCGCGCCGGTCTAGCCATACATCGCCGCTCTGGTAGCAAATCCACCGCGCCCGTCCGCGCAGGAGGTGCAGAGCGGCAAGATGCGCTGTGGTGAACCACGGATTTCGCTGCCAGAAGATCTGCGAGTCCAAGCCAAAGCATGCCAAGACAGACTCGTTCAGAATTTGTTCTGCGTTCACGACCTGGGTTGCCACCCCCTCCGCAACCAACCCTTCGGCAGCGCGGCGCGCGCGTGCGGCTTCATTTGGAGAATCGAAGTTGTTCAGGACAATGAGTCGAATCGGAAAGTCGTGACAGTGGCTAGCTACGACCATGCGGTAACGGTTTGGATCCAGCACCACCGTCCAGTCCCGCTGCCACGCGCTGGTTACAAAAGCCACGCTGTCCGACTGGTCCATTATACGCGTCAAGGCAAGGGATCCCGTGCAAGGATGAAGTTCTTCATGCGAAAATTCTCCATGTTCGGATCGTATTGAGGATAGTGACGCCAGCCGCGCGGATGCAGTTGGTAGACCAAGTAACCCTGGCGGGTTGCAAACGCGAACACGTCCTTGAACAGCACGCGCGCGTCGATGTAAGTGCCACCATATTCCACCTGCGCGAAGCGAACCTGGCGGGCGGCGAACAAGGACCGGCTGCCCTCTAGGACTCGAAGTTCTTCGCCCTCCACGTCAATTTTGAGAAAATCAATCTCCCCTAACTGCCGGGAGCGGGCGTATTCGTCCAGAGTGGTCACCGTGACCTGCTCCTCGGTAACGTCCCCTCGGGCCAACCCGGCACGGGCGTGCAGCGAATTGAGCTTGGCGTTCTTGAACAAATGAAGCGTGCGGGTGCCAGGAGCATCGCTGAGGCCCAGATGATTCAGCGTCACGCCTGCGGGCCATGTGACTGCGCGCAAGGCTTCAAACGCCTGCCGTGCCGGTTCGAAGCAATGAATCTGCAACGCCGGATTCAACCGCAACGCTTCCTTTGTCCACTCGCCTTTGTTGGCCCCAACGTCGAAGCAGACTTTTGCGTTGGGAAGCACGAACTTTTGGAAGCGTGCTTCACCATTGCGCTGCGGATGGCCAATGTCTTCACCGTGGACAAAATTGAGGTAGTCCGCGCAGATTCCCGCCAAGAAAGTTGATTGAGGAAGGCAAACGTGGGCAAATTTTTTAAGGAGGCGTCTCATTCGCTATTCCCGAGATTTTGGACAGCAAGCGTGGTGAAGCGAAGCAGAATCGTCGCTCGCAGTTTTGGCCAAGCGATCCGCAAGAGCGGGCCATATGATTGCTGAGTTGCCAGTGCCCCGCCTGTTGCGTGGCATTGGGCTGAATCCGGTCGTCCCCAGGTGCCGGGGCAGTGTCCGAGGAATTTCACGACCAGTTCCCCCGCTCTGTTCAACGTCCCAGGCCAGACCGGAGTGGGACGCGACCGCAAGCCGGGTCGCCCGCCAGAGAACCCGTGCTCCCCACGGGAGCTTACACTCAGATACAAGAAGCTGAGATGCGACCATTTTGTTCATGTCCTCGCTGCTTGTTCCCCAATCTTCCGAACCGTGATGCGAGCCGCAATAACTGAAGTCAGCATGTCGCGTTCCCAGCACGCACGGACGATCCTCAGTCAGCTTGCACTCCGGCCTCGAAAAGCAGCGACTCAGTCGGTCCGCTCGCTCGTGGGCGCAGGCACGCACAGACGATCACTCCGCAGCGGCGGCCAGCCGAGTGAACTCCGCAGTGAGTTTCGCCACGCAATGGTCGACGAGAAACTTCGCGCGCAGGTTTGCCTGGCAACGGGCCACGCCTGCATCAAGACTCGCCCAGTTCTCCATTAGGTTACACAGCCCCGCCGCGAGGACCGCGGGTTGGTGCGGTGGCACAAGCCATGCCGCCTGTTCCTGCACCTGTTCCAAGATACCCGTGCGGGTAGTCAGCAAGGGCACACCCGCAGCTAAGACCTCGGCCGCCGCCATCGCGAAGGTTTCCATGCGGGATGGATGAATCGCCAGTTCATAGCCCAGCACCAAATCACGGAACTGTTCAACGCGTCCGAGGAACCGACACTGAGCACGGCGCAGCCGCCCCAATCGAAGATCGTTGTGCTCCGGATCCGGGCGTGACCCGGTAAAATCGAACTGCATGTCAGGCAGCACACCGGCTTGCTCCAATTGGAAGAGCGCCTCAGTCAAGTCTGCCCAGCCTTTCCAATCGAGCGGCGAGCCAAGGACTAGGACGCGCTTGGGAAATGCTGCGGCCATGGGCTTCGGTAACATGAACTCAGACGGCTCCAAGCCATCATGCACGAGGCGGATAGGTTTGTTGGGCTCCCAACGTTGGGCACGGGCTTGAATTTCATCCCCCACGGCCACGATCGCGTCATAGTTCCCGCAGCGGTATTTATGGTAGTCGCTCACGCACATGCCGGGTGAGCGCAAGTGCATTACCGTGCGGGCGCGGAGGGTAGCCGCAACGGCAAGGCCAATCAGGCCTTCCCAGTGGTCGTTTGCGTGCACAATTGTCGGCGTGCCGGGAAGGGCCGCAACTTGAGCCGCTACCCGACGAGCAAACGCGGCATTGCCCCACAATCGTGCGGTGATTGCCCGGCTACTGGGAAAGGGCTCGATCAAGACCGTTATTCCGTGGCGTTCGCATTCAGCAGTAAGCCAACCACTTTCGGAACAAACGAGCACTGGGTTCCATGGACGCATGCCGGGATGGCGCAGCATCCTCGCAAGGCAGGTCTGTGCCCCCGCTCGGTGCGCACGCTTTTGGAGGAAGAGGGCGCGGGTCATGTCCGGGACAGCAGCCTGCTTGCGGCGTCGCCCACGGCTTCCACCGTGATACGTGCCATGCACGGATAAGGTTTCGACTTATCACAGACGAAGACGCGGCCGGCTTTGCACGAGCAGTCTCCCATCACTAATTCGTGACGACACTGCCAGGGGTGCCAACTCCATTCGGACGAGGGCCCGAACAAGGCGACGGTAGGGACTTGCATCGCAGCAGCTAGGTGCATGGTGACGGTGTCCACGCCCAAAAAAAGCTGCGCCCGCCCCAGCAGCCAGCCGAGTTCGTGCAAACTGAGGCGTCCATCAGTGCTATGGTGGCGAGCCTGGGCCATCGCAAGTGTGGAGCGGACCAACTCCGTCTCACGCGCCGCTGGTCCGCAGGAAAAGACCACTTGCAAACCACGCGCTGCCAGGTTGTCCGCCACCGCCGCCCAACGTTCTGGGAGCCATTGCTTGAAAGCCCAGCGACTTGTCGGGTGGATGACGGCCAAGGCGTCCAACTGACGTAGCCACGGCAGTTTTTCGTGCACCACTTCTTCTTCCGCTTGTGGTTCGAAGCGCAGCGGCCCCGGCAGCGCGTGCTGATTCACGATGCCCGCAACCGTGTGAAAATCGCGCAGCACCTGATGCTCGCGGGTCCAATCCAAGCCAGTGGAGTTCGTAAAAATCTTGCGTCGCCAGCCGGAGAGCGCGGGGAAATCATTGAAACTCCGGACGGCAGCGCGCGACGCGGCGACCCAGAAGATCGCGCGGTCGGAACCGGAGAGATCGAAGGCGTAATCGTAGCGGCTGCCGATGGCGATGCGGCGAAAAGCGGCACCGGATTCTCGAAGCTCGCGGAGGAATGACCGATTCTCTTTTTCTGGGCTGCCTACGGGGATGATCCTGGTCACGTCGGGATTTCCCCTCAGCACCACTTCGCAGCCGGAGCGAACCATCACATCTATCTGCGCGCTGGGAAACCTACCCCGCAGCAGCCTCAGCGTCGGGGTCAGCAGAACCGTGTCGCCTAAGTGACCAAGTTTAACGAGTAGCACCTTCACAGGGAGCTACTCCTTCCGGCGCGCCACCACGAAAACGTCGTCACCGCACCAATAGCGACCCAATAGCGCGTTGCGAAGGGCGTAGATAATCGCGCGACCGATGGAAGGTTTCCGATCCGTGTATTCGCCCGAATCCACAATCTCCCATCCGGTGCGGCGAAGAAGTTTACTCAAGGCGGAGATGGGATAGGGCCGGACATGGGTCGGATCGCGCCAGAAATCACCTACGGCACGCCGCATATTAGCAATGTTCGGCGTGAGAATGACCATCGGCCCACCTGGCTTGATTGCGTTTTGGAGGAGTCTGAATAACTCCTCGACTTGGACCGGCGTAAAGTGCTCGACGATATGCGAGACGTTGGCGCCATCATAAGTGCCAGGGGCGACCGCCTTGAGGTAGTCAAAAAAGCTTTCATTGATGACCTTTAGACCCTTGGCCCGCGAGCGTTCGGAAAGCTCGGCATCCAGTTCCACGCCTGTCCCGTTAAGGCCGGCCTCTTTGAGGAGTTCAAGGAAATGCCCCTGGCCGGAGGCGACATCCAGTATGGTCTTGCAGCCATTAAAGCGACCCAGGAAGGGCTGAAAATAGCGGCGAGCCACTTCGCGTTCGCGCGGATCGGGGACGTGCATGTTGCTCATGAACTGCGGGGATGGAACCACACGGGTTTCCGGGCGGACAGGAAAAATCCCAGCGCGCCTCCGTTAATCAAGTATTTCGCCTGAAGCCTGTACGATTCGGGCCGGAATTCTTTCGTGCTTCCCACAGTTGCTCCGACACCGTTTTGGCGGAGCGCTTCGTGGCACTCGCTCCGTCAATTGACCATCGGTTGACCGATGCCCTGCCGCCGCGCCATCGCCGCAAATTCGCCGTTCGCCTGAAGCAGTTCCGCGAAGCTTCCCTGCTCCACCAGTTGCCCGTCGGCCAGCACGATGATCCGATCCATGGCAGCCAAGGTGGAGAGCCGGTGCGCGACGCAGATGACTGTCCGGTGCTCGGCAAACTGATCGATGACTTTCTGCACCTCCGCCTCAGCCCGTGAGTCCAACGATGCGGTGGCCTCATCCAGCACCAGGATCGGTGCGTTCCGAACAAATGCACGAGCGATGACCAGCCGCTGCCGCTGCCCGCCCGACAACGTGACTCCGCGTTCGCCGACCCGGGTGTCGTAGCCCTCCGGTAGTTGCATGATGAAGTCATGGGCGTAGGCCTGCCGGGCCGCCGCCTCAATCTCAGCACGTGAGGCCCCCATCTTTCCGCAAGCAATGTTTTCCGCAATCGTCTGGTCGAAGATCACCACCTCTTGGCTGACCAGGGCCATCTGCCGCCTCAGATCGGGCAATGCCAGCTCGCGCACATCAACTCCGTCCAGCTTCACGCTCCCGCCGGTGGGATCGTAGAAGCGGAAAATGAGGTTCACCAATGTGCTTTTGCCGGAGCCGCTCTCGCCCGCGATGCCCAGTTTCATGCCCCGGGGAATGACGAGGTTCAACCCTTTCAGCACGGGCTTGTCCCCGTAGGTAAAGTGGACGTCTTCAAAAGCCAGGCTCTGCCGCAGATCGGTGACCGAGCAGGCGTCCGGCCGGTTCGCCACCGTGGGACGCTCCGCAAACAACTGAAATAGCCGGTCCACCCCAACCGCAGTCTGCTGGATGAGCACATGCAGCGCGGTGAGCTTCTTCAGCGGCTGTAGCAGCATGACCAGGCCGGTGACGAAGCCGATCATGTCGGGCAGGTTGCTCTGCTTCCAAAAGATGAACAATACGAGGCTGCCCAAACCCAGCATGGCGATGGTCTCCGTAATGGGATTGACGAGTTCGCGCGCTTGCACGGTTTTCATCCCGTAGTGGACCAACCGCCGGGCCTGTTCGCGGAAGCGTTCTTCCTGCCGCGCCTCGAGTCCGAAGGCCTGAATCACGCGGATGCCGGCCAGCGCTTCAATCAGTGAACTCGATTGTGCAATGTTCACATTCAAGCCGGCCTGCGTGACCCGCCGCATCTTGCTGCCCAACTGCCGCAGTGGCACCAAGATCAACGGCACGAAGACCAGTGCCACTAAAGTCAATTGCCAGTCCACCAAGCACAAGGCCACCAGAACGCTCAGGATGGTGATCGGCTCCCGGATCAAGTCCCCAAAGCCCAACGCCATGCAGCGATAGAGCGAAGCGGTGTCCCCATTGATGCGCGTGATCAAGTCACCCATCGTGGCTCGGTTGAAAAAGTCCAGCGAGAGCTGGTTGAGCTTACCCAGCACATCGGCGCGCAAGTCGGCCATCACCCGCTCGCTCACCCAGCACATACAGTAAGTGCTGAGGTAACCCAACATTCCCCGGAGTCCCACCAACACCGGGAGCAGGAAAAAGCCCCCCAACATCTGCCGCGCATCCAGAGGGCGCCCGGCCAGAGGCAGCCAAGGGTCAATCATCGCCTCGACCTGAACACGCGCCCGGTCCAACAGGTGGGCCAGTGGAGCGGCCAGACTCATACCGGGGGACGCATCCTTGACCGCCTTCGCGGCCGCCGCCGGCTGGTTATCCAACCTCACGAAAATGGTCTTGGTCGCCCAGATGAAGCTGGCATTGGACAGTCCCAGCAGGATACCGCACAGCACTCCCAACCAAAGCCGGCTCTGATATCGGCGCATGTAGGGCCAGCCGAATTCAAAGACTGACTTGAAGTAGCGCATCGGGCGGCAGTCTAGTATCAGCTTGGAGACCCGTCGAGTGCTTGCGTGACGGATTCAGGCCGACGAGTGATCCTCCCAGTCGTCGGTCAAGCCGGAGGTATGTGAGTTGCGGCCGCACATACGCTCAACCGAATCAGAAGACTTGGGCAAAGTGCCGCATGAAATCCCCCGCCACTGGTTGGGCGATGGCACGCAGAGTCAACTCTTTTGCCCTCCGCCGGGCCGGGCTTGGGCTTTACCACGAGTTCAGTTACACTTGCTGCGCATGGCCGAAACTACCCCACCCGCGCCCACGCTCGCAGCGGAACTCCTCCGTGAGGCGCGTGTCTTTTGGAGACGGCTACCAGACAAGACGGTATTTCTTGTGCTGCTCGTAGCATGGGCGGTGCTGTTCCAATTCCTTGGCCATTGCTCCTTCAACTTCACCAACCATCCCTCGCTCTTCGCGTGGATGTGGGGCGCTTGGAGCGCGCCCGCGCTCGAGGCAGAACACGGCAAGCTCGTGCCGTTTGTAGTGCTGGCACTACTGTGGCTCCGGCGCAACGAGCTACTCAACACGCCCGTGCGCCGTTGGTTGCCTGCGCTGGCCGGGCTGGCGGCGGCACTGGCAGTTCATGTCGTAGCCTTTACCGTGCAGCAGCCGCGCCTCTCGATGGTAGCGCTGGCGGGCGGCGCGTGGTGGCTCGTGGGCCTCGTGTGGGGACCGGGCTGGTTGCGGAAAACTTTCTTTCCGTTTCTGCTGCTGGGTTTTTGTGTGCCCTTGGAGTCGCTGGGAGAAGGGGTCTTGTTCCGGCTCCGCCTGCTGGTGACTACGCTCTCTGTCGGCATCGGGCATCACCTTTTGGGTTTGGACGTGCTGCAGGAAGGCACGCGCATTTTTAACGCTGCCCGTACCTTCAACTATGACGTGGCCCCCGCGTGCAGCGGCATCCGCAGCCTTGCCTCGCTGCTGGCTCTCACCACGATCTACGGCTATGTGACCTTCCGTGCGCCGTGGCGGCGGGTGGTCATGATTGCCCTAGCCGCACCGCTGGCCGTGGCGGGCAACGTCGCACGCATCACCACCGTCATCATCCTCGCCGAGGCGTTTGGCGAGAAGACCGGCGCTGCAGCGGAGACAAACTTCGGCTATGTGACCTTCGCCGTGGCCATCGGGCTTATGCTCGCGGCGGGCTGGCTAATGCGAGAACGCCCACCTGCATCAAACCCTGCTGGGCTAGCTGCCTCTTCGGACGGAGACCAGCCCGGCGCAGTAGCCCTGCCACTCGTTAGCCCGGCTTTTCTCGGCGGGCTGCTGCTGATGGCTTTGGCCAGCGGGGCGATTTTTAAATTGCAAGCCCGGCAATCGCTCGGCCACCCCGGCGTGCTGGCGGAGGCGCAGTCCGGCTCTCAGCGCTGGCGCATCCCGCTACCCGAGCGCGTGGCCGACATGACTTCGGAAGAAGTGCCCATGGTCCGGGAGGAACTCGACGGCCTGCCGCCGGACACGTCCTTCGGCAAACGGCTCTATCGCGCGACGAATGGCGCTTCCTTGCTTCTGCAAGTCGTCCTAATGGGCCGCGACCGCACGAGCATCCACCAGCCGCAATACTGCCTGACTGGCCAAGGCTTTCTAATTGAACGAACCGAGGAAGTGCACCTCACGCTGGGCGCACCTACGGCGCGCAAAATCCCCGCACTCAAGCTCACAGCTAGCAAGGTCTTCACCACGCCCGACGGCCAGCGCGTGCCGGTGCGTGGGATTTACGTGTATTGGTTCGTAGCCGACGGCGCGCTCACCGCGCATCGGCGCGAGCGGTTGTGGTGGATGGCGCGCGAGCTGTTGCGCACCGGCACGCTACAGCGTTGGGCCTATGTTTCCTGCTTTGCACAATGCCGACCGGGTGAAGAGGAGCAAGCCTATCAGCAAATGCGGGAATTTCTGGCCGAGGCCGTGCCCCAGTTTCAAAGGATGCCATGAGCTTGACAGACCTTTGTCGGCCGCTTGCCGCTTGTAGGTCATTCGCGGGAGCGTCAGCAGACTACGGTGGCAGTAGGAGGCTTGTCGCCCTCGTCCATAACGAGAGGCCCAAAGGAGCAAGCCTGGTAATGCTTTTAAAATGGGGTTCCACCGGATGAAGGCCCGGCTATCATAAGGCATGCGACCTATCTTACCTCAACTTTGGTGTTGGCGGGTGATCGTGATTTTCGCTGCCTTTTTGCTCGGATGGGCGAACGGTGAGGCGGGAGAACCGGTGCGCTTGTCGCTTTGGCCCGGCGAGGCCCCGCTGGGTGATGGTAAAACCGAGAAGGTTAATGTCCCCGTCACGGTTCACTTGCCGGACCCCAACAAGGCCACCGGCACCGCCATGATTATTTGTCCTGGCGGCGGCTACGGCGGGCGCGTCGTAGAGGGCGAAGGGCACGGGATTGCACGATGGCTCAACACCAACGGCATCGCGGGTGTGGTGCTCGAATACCGACTGCCAGCTGGCAACTATCATCGCCCGTTGCTCGATGTGCAGCAGACCATCCGACTGGTGCGGGCGCGCGCGGCTGAATGGAATCTCGCCCCTGAGCGGATTGGAATTGTCGGGTTCTCGGCCGGCGGACATCTGGCCTCTTCCGCAGGAACGCACTTCGACTCGGGTAATCAGCAATCTTCGGATGCAGTTGAGCGACAGAGCTGCCGGCCGGACTTCATGGTGCTCGTTTACCCCGTCATCACCATGGGCGAGAAGACGCACGGCGGCTCGCGCCGAAATCTGCTCGGGGCAGCCCCCTCAGCTGAACTGATTGAACTGTTTTCCAACGAGAAGCAGGTCACCCCCAAGACTCCACCAGCGTTTCTTACCCACGCCCGGACAGATGCGGTTGTGCCAGTGCTTCACAGCCAGATGTTCTACGAAGCCCTCAAGGCTAAGGGCGTGCCGGCCGAGTTACAGGAGTTTCCAAAGGGCAACCACGGTTACAGTGGCTACAAGGGTGAAGAGTGGGACGCTTGGCAAAAACGTTCCTTGGAGTGGTTGGGCGAACGAGGGCTTATGGGCCGGCCAAATCGAGGTCGCTAAACCCAAAGACGAAGCGCTGAAAGCGTGCTGATTCCCAACGGGGTCGCCCGATTTCGCTGACAACCTTTAGTTGCAAACCATTCTCGTGACCCTTGCTGACCCGCTGTCATTTGCCGCAACCGCGTCACGCACCGGACGGAAGCAAAACCTGTGACAAATCTGTGTCCGCTGGCCGAGTTTCTTTAATTTCCCAAGTGTTTATGGCTGTCCGGCATGGATTCGAACCATGACAAAAGCCTCCAAAGGGCCTTGTGCTACCGTTACACCACCGGACAAACCTTAAATAGAACCTAGCGGACACACGCACACAGGCAATGGTTTTTTCTGCCGCCGCACATCACAGTTGCATAATGACGCGCTGACCATACGTGTCACGGCCTGCCGCTGGGCGTGCCGGGCGTTGCTCTTAATGAGCGGCCGATGAACGCCTGCCTGGACGGCGAAGATAATCCCGAGAGGCGCTACTGCCACAAAGGACGAGCGCTCCGCCGGCGCACTCCAAATCACTTCGCCGTCAGGCGGCGGGTGATGTATTCACGGAGCAGGGGAATTTTGGCCTTGGCCAGCAAGAGCGCGCCTTGAGTCGGAGCGGCGGCGACGATGGGCTCGGTGGCATACCAATACATCAGCGGGAGGTTGTGGTCGTCCGCGTCCTCGGCGTGGGCGAGGAGGGCCTCGACGATGGGCGCGCGCTGCGCGACGGTCAGCCGCTGGCACGCGCTGGCGAGGTAGAGTCGCACCACGGGCGAGGGGTCTTCCTTCGCGAGCCGGGCAAATTCCCTCAACGCGGCGTCGCCGGGATTCCTGTCCTCGCAGAGGAGTTGGATGGTCCAAGCGCGCAAATGTTCGTCCCCGCTCGAGAGACACTTCTTCGCAACGCTCTCGGAAAGCCAAAAGCACAAATGCAAACTCCACAAACGTTGAAGTTGTTGCTGGGGCGTCGCGCCTTTCTCGATCTGCTCAAGCTCCAAACGAAACTTTCCAGCTTGTGCAACCGGAGACGGCTTTCCACCAAAGCTACTGAGCGAGCGGGACAAGTTTTCCAGCGTTTTGTCGCCGACAGCGGAGTTGGCGGCGACGATTTGAAAAAATCTCTCCTGCAAAATCCGCCGGGCATGGCGCGCTTGCCACTCATTCTTGCCAGCGAACAGCTTCACTAGGTCCTCATCACTCATCTTTGCTAAATTTACCTGCGTCGCCTTTCTGTCCCCATACACGATCTTGTAAATTCGCCCGTTACTGCGGTCGTGAATGTTGGGGTCGCGCTGGTTGTGGCACTGCTGCTTGTCATACCAGTCGATGATGAAGACGTTGCCGTCCTGGTCGTAGCGCTGATCCAGCGTTTGTGACCATTTATCATTGAAGTTTAGGAAGTCGGGCGCGTGCTTGCCCACGTAACCGCTGCCTTTGCGCTCGGGCACGTCCACGTTCAGTCGCTGGCCGTGGATGTTCCCCATGAAGAGCTGGCCGTGATACTGCTTGGGCCAGCTCCCGCCGAGGTAGCACATGAGGCCCGCGTGCGCGTGGCCGCCGCCCGCCGCATCAGAGCGAGCGTTGCCGCTGTGAGGCGTCGCGCCGAGATAGTGGCGGTGGTCGGCGATGGTTTTGAGGTCGTCGTAGATGAACGGGTTGATGGGCTGCTTGCCGGGCTTGGCGAAGTCCTGCGCGAAGTAATCCGGCGCGACGCGTTTCGCTTCCTCTAGGCTGGGCGCGTAGTGCTGGCCGCCCTGCCGCTGGTAGCGCCCGCCTTGAATCATGTGGAAGAGGTGCGGGATAACGCACGCCTCGATGAAGGCATGGCCGTTTTCATTAAAGTCGAGTCCCCACGGGTTGCTCGTGCCCTCGGCAAAGACCTCGAAGCGTTTCTTCACCGGCTGGTAGCGCCACACTCCGGCGTTGATAAATTGCCGCTCGGTGTCCGGCGCGCCGGCGACCTTCACGTGCGAGTGGGTGAAGACGCCGTGGCAACCGTAGAGCCAGCCATCGGGCCCCCAGCGGAAGGTGTTGAGCATCTCATGCGTGTCCTGCCACGCGAAGCCTTCGAGCAACTTCACCGGCTCACCGGCTGGCTGCGGCCCTTGGTCCGTCTCCTTCACAGGGATGTGGAGAAGCCACGGCGCAGCCCCGACGAACACGCCGCCAAAGCCCCACTCGATGCCGCTGGCGAGGTTGAGCTTCTCCATGAAGACCGTGCGCTTGTCGAACTTGTGGTCTCCGTCCGTATCCTCAAAGACGAGGATGCGGTCGGTTCCCTGCCCCTCCGGCTGGCGGTGCGGGTAGGTGTAATTCTCGATGACCCAGAGCCGACTGCGGTCATCAATGCAGAAGGCGATGGGCTGCTTTACGTCCGGCTCGGCGGCGAAGACGTGGAGCTTGAAGCCGGGCGGGAGCGTCGCGGCTTTCACGACTTCGGCAGCGGTAAGGCCAGCGAACTTCACCTCGTCGGTCGGCAGCGGGTTGGCCTTCGCGGCGGGCGCGCTCGCGACCACGGCGGCGAACGCGGGCTTCTCCTTGTAGAGCTTGAAGTCATCGAAGTTCACGTGGCCCCAGCCGCCCGTCTCCTCGTCCACGAGGCGGATGAAAATCTCTTTGCCCTGCTGTGCTGCGAGGTCCACGACCACCGGCAGCATCGCCTCGGAGTTCTGCCCGCGCGCGGTGTAAAACACCTTGCCGTCGGTCTGGGTGACGAGCTCGAGGCGTGTGCCCGGCAGGTTGCCGCCGCCGAGGAGGAACGCGGCCCACGGCTGCGTGACCTTGAAGGGCGCACTGACGAGCGTGCCCGTGGGCTGGTCCTCGAACTTCTCGTAGCCGCCGAACCAGAAGTCGCCGATGTGGTTCGCCACCTTGCCCGCGCCAAACTTACGGGCCTGGTTGATGGGGCCTTTGGTGGGCTGGCCCTTCGCGACATCGCCGGTGGCAGTCCAATCGCGCAGGTCGCCAGTTTCGAAGTCGGTGTTGAGCGGTTTACCGTTCGTGCCGACGGGAAGCTCCCCACCGGTCAACGGCTCGGCCTTGGGCGCGGCCTTGGTTTTCTCGGCTTCGCGCGGTGGGCCGGTGCGGACGATGACGTCTTTCGGGTTCACGGCTTCCTTGCCCGCGTCGGCGAAGAGCACTTTGGGCTGCGCCTTGTTCCACTCGTCAGCCGAGACTTTGCGCCGCGTGGCGGTGAAGGCGAACGCGCCTTTCTTGTTGCCGATGATGAAGTCGGGCGTGCCGTCGCCGTTGATGTCCGCGACGCCGATTTGCCGGCCCACGCCGGAGTCGTTGTCAATGAGGTGCGGCACCCAGTCCACGGACTTATCAGCGTTGCGCTGGAGGCGGAACCAATAAAGCACGGCGGGGTCGGCCACGCCGGGGTCGCCGCCGGGGCCGTGTGCCCAGAAACATTTGCCGGTGACGAGGTCTTTGAGGCCGTCGCCGTCCACGTCCACGAACTCGACGGCGTGGAGCTGCGAGAAGGCGACGCCGTAGCGGTTCTCGCGCGGCTCCTTGTTCATGATGACGTGCGCGCGGAACTCGGGGCTCCCGGCGGCGTCCTTGGACTTGAGCTGCTCATACCACGCGAGGCCGTAGCCGTGCGAGGCGAGCGCCGTGACGACGTCGTTCAAACCGTCGCCGTTCACGTCGTAGGCATACATCTGCGAGCTGGTCGGGGCGAAAAACGTCTTGTGCCACTTCCACGGGCCGGCGGTGCCTTTGGTCGGCTGCTCGAGCCAGCCGTCCTTGAAGAGCAGGTCCGCTCGGCCGTCGCCATTCACGTCGCCGACGCCGAGGCCGTGGGTGAACTTGGCCCACTTGCCGTCCGCCGTGATGGCCGTGAAGGGCCACTTGGCCGTGGGGTTCTCCGGGTCGGGCTTCGCGTAGCCGAAGTTGCCCTTGTAATTGCAGACCAGCTCGGGCTTCCCGTCGCCATCGAGGTCCGCGAAGGTCGGCGATTCGTTGTCCACCTCGTCGAAGACCTGGTGCCGCGCCCAGTGCTGCTCCTTGCCCTTGGGATTCAGGTAGAGAAAGGCCGGCGTGCCGGGCAGACCGTAAGTGAGCACGTCATTCCAGCCATCCCCGTCAAAGTCGTGGACGAACGCGAAAAAGTTGTCGGACGAGTAGGAGTTCTTGCTGCCCAGCGCGCCCTCAAAGCCGGGGAACTCCACGTCGGCGCCGTCCTTTTTCGTCTTGGTCGTGCGCGTGGCGGGGTAAATCTCATGGCGCTTGGTGAAGGCCGGGCCTTCCCACCAATACGGCCCGAAGACGGCGTCGGGTTTTCCATCGCGGTTCAAGTCGCCGAACATCGCGCCCTCGGACCAGTAGTGTTTTTCGAGCTGTTGTTTCTTGAACGACACGAGTGTGTGCTCGGCAGCGGTGAGGGAGAGCGAGGTCAACGCGGCAAGCGCAAGGGCGAAGAGACGGAGTTTCATATGGGCGGGGCGATGGAAAAGCTGACGGGCGAGCGGAAAGGCTGCTTCACCGAGCGGCCTGAGAGCTTGCGTATTTTAACTGAGAAATTTCCACCGAGAAGAGCGGGCGCAGCGGCACGTTAACTCGAATCAGCTTCACGCTATGGTTGTGGCAGGCAGGGGCGGAGGGGTCAAGCCATTGACGGGCGGGCTGAGTAGTTCAGCGTTGCAATTCCCGCCCGCGCCCCGCCCAGAATCAGCCATGCGCTCCACCTACCTTGCCGCCGCCATGCTGGCCTTAGAGTTTACTGTGTTCGCCGCCGCTCTGCCTGAGGGCGTGCGCCGCGTGAAAGTTTTGAACTACCCGGACTGCTTCGAACTGGCCAACGCTGATACTAAGGTCACGCTCTGCCATCAAGTTGGCGGACGCGTGTTGGAATACGCGCACCAAGGAAAGAATGCGCTTTACCTCGACCCGCGCGAAGAAAAGTGGGGCACGCCCGGCGGGCCGAAAGCCCCGGCCAGCGCTGGACGCTTCGATATCGGACCCGAGTATCTCATCCCCAAGCGCGACGCGCTCTGGGCCGGCGAGTGGGCCGCCGAAGCCACCAGTCCGCGCGCCGTGCGGCTCACGAGCAAGCCTGACGAAGCCACGGGGGTTCAACTCATCCGTAACTTCCGCCTTGCCGCGACGGGCACGCACCTTGCTTGCGAGCAAATCATTAAGAACGTCTCACAGGAGACGAAATATTGGACGCACTGGAGCCGCACCTTCGCCGTGCATGGGGGCATCGGCGTCATCCCGCAAACGCCGGACACGCGGCGCTACCCGAACGGCTTCGTGATGTATAATCAGGGTGCAGAGCACAGTATTATCCTGCGCCCTACCGACCCAAATGTGCGACTACGCGGGAACTTCCTCGAAGTCCTCGGCCCCACGCGGCAGCCCAAGCTCGGCTTCGACTCGAACGCTGGTTGGTTCGCCTACGTAATGCCGCACGACCAGGCGTTTGTTAAGCGTTACCCCTCGCCGAAGGACGGCGTGTATCCCGAGATCGCGGGGCTGACGCTGTGCTTTTGGTATCCGCAGGCCACGCAGGTGCCCGCATGCGAATTGGAGCCGCACGGCCCGCGCCAGCCCATAGCGCCGGGTGCGAGCGTGAGCTTCATCGAAGACTGGTTTCTACTGCCGCACAAGTTTCCCGCCGCCGGCGAGCAGATTGACTTGGTGAAACTGGCGGCGCAAGTAGACGCGGCGTTTAGATGAATGCCAAATTGGTAATGCGAAATGCGTAATACGAAAAAGCGCCCTTATGCCTATCCCCACAATCGTTCTGACGCACGCTGGAGGTCCACACCTTGATGCCTATTTCGCCGGCCTTGCGGCCAGCACCGAGGTAGGCGAAGTCTCTGTCGCTGACCCGAGCGGAGCCACCTTCGCCACTGCACAAAAGGTGCTCGGGCCGAAACTCAAGACCACCGGTAAAGACGCCGGCGCGTTACTGCGCGAGCAAAAGCCCAAGTTCGCCCTGGTTGCCATGGAAGCCGTGCTCACGCCGCCGGCGATTGATGCCGCGCTGGAGCACGGTTGCCATGTGATGGCCGAGAAGCCTGCGTGCGTGCGCGCGGCGGACTTCGAGCCACTCGTGCGCAAAGCCGAGGGCAAGCACCTGCACCTAATGCTCGCTTTCGCCAACCGCCTCCGCCCTGAGGCGCGCGAGGCTCAGCGGCTCGTGCGCGAAGGCCGCCTCGGAAAGCTTTACGGCATGGAAATTCACCTCGTCGCTGACCAAACGCGGCTTAAGAACCCGAGCTACAAGCAAACGTGGTATGGCCAGAAGGCGCGGGCGGGCGGCGGGCACTTCACTTGGCTGGGCATTCACTGGCTTGACCTCGCGCTCTTCATCACCGGTGCGGAAGTCGAGGCCGTCGCGGGCTTCTCCGGCGGCGTCGGCGGACAACTGCTGGACGTGGAGGACTCAAACGCCGCCGCTTTGAAGTTCACTAACGGCTTTTTTGGAACGCTCACGAGCGGCTACTACCTAGATCGTGGCTATCACCAGCACATTAAAATTTGGGGCGCGCAGGGCTGGCTGGAACTAAACCACCAGCCCGACGTCACGCTGAAGTGGTATTCCACTGCTGAGCCGAAAGTCAGTGGCATCCAGACCTACACGCCACCCGCCGAACCGACCGGTTACACCCCGTGGGTCCACGCCTGCGCCCGCGCTGCCGCCGGCCAACAAGACCCGCCCGTCACCGGCCGCGAAGGCCTCCGCGTGCTCGATGCCATCTACGCCTTTTACGAAGCCGCGAAGTCCGGCCAGACTAAGGCGGTTAAACGCGCGTAGTTTAGTCCGCGCCCGGCACTGGATGACCCTGCCTTGGTAGCGGCCCAACCACCCGCTCAGCGCTTTGCCAGCAGCTTTGCTAGCTTCTTCGCGCGGGCAACCCACGGTTGCTCCTGCTTGCGCTGGTAGGCGGGCGCGACCTTGTCCTCGGTCATCACTTCGTCGGCGAGCTGCCGGGCGCGCTCCGTCTGACCCTTCGCGGCCAGCAGCTCGGCGAGCTGCACGCGGGCGCGGGCGTGCGAGTGCTGGCTCACGACCTGTTCCCACACGGCGATGGCTCCGTCCGCGTCGCCGAGCGCAGCACGGGCCTCGGCCAACGCCATGAGCGAGTGGCCGTAGTCGTGCTTTGGGTTCTCGACGCAAACGTCTTCGAGATAATCCCGCGCCTCCTTGGCGCGGCCTTGCCGCAACAGGCACTGGCCGAGGTGGGAGCGGGTGTCGATGTCCCGGGGGTCACGTTCGAGTGCGCGGAGGTAGCTTTGCTCGGCCAGCTTGAACTTGCCGTGCTGGAAATGGATGTCGCCCAGCTCGGAATGATGGTGGGCCTTGTCGAGCAGCAGGATCTGTTTCTCCAGCTCGGCGATGCGGTCGCGATCGTGCTGGCCGGGCAGCTCAAAGCCGCGCGCCGGCAGCGACGGCGCAGCGCGATAGACCAAAAAGTAGTAGAGCACCGCGTTGAGCAGCGGGAACAGGATGATAAACGCCACCCACATCCACTCCTCGCGCCGGAAGGCGTCCACCAGCATCCACAGGTTGAAGGCGATGAACAGCCAGCCCAGCGGGTGCGTGAGGAACACCGTCAGGTCGGTGAACAGGAAGGCGAGCATGGCTGCGTGCTTCGTGTTACGGATTGTGTGCCTTGGTGCGATCGCGCTTGGCTGAATCAAGCGACTCGAAACGCGAACGGCGTCACCTTATGCCGCCACCCAGTGCTGTTGCTCCCACAGCGCGGCCGACTTCTCCTTCGCCTCCTTCTCCTTCGCCTCCTTCTCCTTTTCCTTTTGCAGCTCCTTGTCCAGGTCGGGGCCGACTTTGAGGTTCTCGCGGATGGGCGCGCTTGGGTTTTGGAAGTCAATGCCCGCGAGCTGGGTGTAATGGCGGAAAACATCCGTGTTCTGGATGAAGCCGCGGAAACGCTCCGCGCCGGGACCGGTGGCGACCAGCGGCACGAAGTCCGAGCAATGCGCCGTCCCCGCCCAGCCAATGCCGAGATGATTCGCCATGAGTTGCCCAAGCTGCGCCACCGCGGTGTTCATCAGCGTAAACTGTGCCTTGCCCTTGCGCGCGAGGAAGGGTGCGAGCACAGCGGCTTTCTCCTCGGAAACCTGGTAGTCAGTTGCTTCCCAAAGCGCGGTGGCGATGACCTTCGTATCCTGCTGGATCGGCGGCGCGACCGCGCCCCTCGCCAGAGGCGGCGTGTCGGGACCCGGAACGTTCCAGCCCTTGAGGATTTCGCTGAACGACTTCTTCACGCGCTGGACGTTGGTGAAGAGTGCCGAGCTGAAGCCGTAGTTGCTGCCGATGCCGTTGAGTCCGGGGTTGCCGGTCGGGTGGTCGGTGGTGAGGACGAGCAGTGTGTCCGGGTGGCGTTTCTGAAAGTCGAGGCACTCGTCGAGCGCCTCGTCGAAGGCGATCTGGTCGTAGAGCGCCGCGACCGCGTCACACATGTGCGCGCCGTGATCCACGCGCCCGCCTTCCACCTGCATGATGAAATGGCTCTCGTGTTCCAGTTTCGCTAGCGCGCGGCGCGTCAGCTCGGCGAGGTGCGGGACGCCGGCCTTGAGCTTCGCGTCGTGGGTCCAGTCCACGGTGAAAGGCAGGTGGCTGTTGGCAAAGACGCCGAGCCACTTGCCATCAGTCTTCGCGGCGGCGAACTCCGGCGCAGTCTTGAAGACTTGGTAGCCAGCTTTCTGATAATCCGGCAGGAGGTCGCGCTTGTCCTTGCGTTTGGCAGGGTCAAAGAATTTCTGTCCGCCGCCGAGCAGCACTTCGATGCCGCGCTCTAAATATTGCCCGGCGATACCCTCCGCCGCCTCGCGCTTGAGGCCGCTGGCCGCAAAGCCGGCAGGTGTCGCGTGCGTTATTTCCGTGGTTGTGACGAGGGCGCGCTTCCAACCCTGCTGGCCAAAGAGGGTATAAAGTGGCGTGAGAATCGTGCCGTTGGGCAGGATGTTGACCGTGCCGTTAACGATGCGCGAGCCGCTGCCCCAGGCACACGCAGACGCTGAAGAGTCGGTCACCAAGGAGTTCAGCGAACGCACGTCCATGAACGCCCCGATGACGCCGGGCTGCTGATAAAGGTTCATCCAAGAAAGGCCACGACCGCGCACGGCGCGCGAGAGATGGTCGGCCATCGAGAGCGTGGCCAACGCCATCCCGTCGGCGACGAGATGGATAATGTGGCGGGGCCGCTGGCCGGGACGGGCGTTGCCGGGCTCGGCAGCCCGGACGACGGAAGGGGCGGCCGTGGCTGCAGCGGCGAGCAAGCTTGTGCGCGTAAAGAAACGACGGCGGTTAAATGACATGACGGAAAACTAGGAGTGGCCCGCCGGTTTGCCAATGCCGAAGGCAGGCTGTGCTAGCCGGTCACCAACAACCGCGGCTGGCGATGGATTTTCCTCACCTGTGGCGAAGCAGGCTGTTTGACAGTCGACCCGCGCGGTCATTAAAATCTCGCACCCTCAGGCCCGCGCTCAGTTATGAAATACTCCTACGAAGAACTGGCCAAGATGATCGACCACTCGCTTCTGCATCCAACGATGACGGATCAAGAGCTGGAGGCCGGCTGTGCGCTGGCCGCGAAGTATCAGGTCGCCTCCGTTTGCATCAAACCCTACTACGTCAAGCGCGCGGCGAAATTGCTCAAGGGCACCGGCGTGCGCGTTGGCGCGGTCATTGGCTTCCCACATGGTAACTCAGCCACCGAATCCAAACGCTACGAGACCTGGCTCGCCTGCCAAGACGGAGCAACGGAAATAGACATGGTCATCAACGTCGGCAAAGCGCTCACCGGCGATTGGGATTACGTGGCCAACGACATTCGCGCCGTGGCCGACGAGGCTCACCGCGCCGGCGCGAAGGTGAAGGTCATTTTCGAGAACGATTACCTCACCAAGGGCGGCGCGGGCCTAGACAGCGATGCGTTCAAGAAACTCCTTTGCCAAATTGCCGAGCACGCCGGCGCGGACTGGGTCAAGACCAGCTCAGGCTACGGCTTCGTGAAGCAGCCCGATGGCAGCTACAACTACAAGGGCGCAACCGAGCACGACCTCGCCCTCATGCGTGCGAGTGTCTCGGCCAAGGTGCAGGTCAAAGCCGCCGGCGGCGTGCGCGACCTCGACGGCCTCATCAAGGTCCGCGACCTCGGTGGCTCCCGCTGTGGCGCGACCGCCACCGCCGCGATGCTGGACGATTACCGGCGGCGCGAGGCGGCGGAAAAAGTCGGCCAGACGGTGACGGGCCAGGCCGCTGCGATTGGCGCGGGCGGTTACTAAACCATAGCCAGCCGCCCGGGAGATGGATTGAAACCTTGACCCAGGCCTTGTTTCGCGGCGCACTCGCTCCAGCGCATCCGCTTTTGCAAACATGAACAAACTTCTCCCCCTCTTGCTCATCGCGCTCTGCCCGGCCCTTTTTGCTAAGCCGCCAAACGTCATCTTGATGATGGGCGACGACCACGGGTGGGAGGAGACCGGTTACCATGGTCATCCGCACGTCAAGACGCCGGTGCTGGACGAGATGGCACGTACCGGACTGCGGCTCGACCGCTTCTACGCGGCGCATCCCAGCTGCTCGCCCACGCGCGCGAGCTTCCTCACTGGCCGGCATCCGAACCGCATGGGCACGTTCGCGCCCGGCTGGTCGTTCCGCCCGGAGGAGATCACTCTCGCGCACGTGCTCGCCAAGGCGGGCTACCGCTGCGGCCACTTCGGCAAATGGCACGTCGGCGCGGTGAAGAAGGAATCGCCCGTGAGCCCCGGCGCGATGGGCTTCCACGAGTGGCTTTCGCACGACAATTTCTTCGAGCTAAACCCGTCCTTGTCCCGCAACGGCGGCCCGCCGGAAGTCATCAAGGGCGAAAGCTCGGAGATCCTCATCACGGAAACCATCCGCTTCATCGGTCGCGCCCAGGGCGCAGGCCAGCCCTTCCTCGCCATCGTGTGGTTCGGCTCGCCGCACGAGCCTTACAGCGGCCTGCCCGCTGACCTCGCGCTGTACGACGATCTGCCAGCGAAATACACCAAGCCCGTCAAGCTTACCTCAAACGAAACCGGCGGCCAGGTCACACGCCCACAGGGCGAGGTGCTGCGTGAGCGTTACGCCGAGATCACTGCGATGGACCGCGCCATTGGCACGCTGCGCAAACACCTTGCCACGCAAGGTCTGCGCGAGAACACGCTCGTCTTTTATTGTGGCGACAACGGCACATCTGGTGACGCGGCGCTCGGCTTTCCGCATCGCGGCCACAAGGGGCAAGTGTATGAGGGCGGCACGCTCGTGCCGGGACTGATCGAGTGGCCCGCCCGCATTACCAAACCGCGCACAACGTCGTACCGCGCCAGCACGAGCGACCTGCTGCCTACGGTGGCCGCGCTCGCCGGCCAGCCTTTGCCCGCGCGCCCGCTAGACGGAGTGGACCTTACGCCTGTGCTGGACGACAAGGCCACCACGCGCGCCACTGCGCTGCATTTCTGGGAATTCGACACGCGGCGCTTCGCCGGGACGAAGCCGCAACCCTACCTTGACCCCGAGTTGCAGAAAGGCACCACGCCGCTCGTGAAGCTTCAGGGCAACAAGGCCACCCGCGACTTTAATAACTTGCGACACCCAGCCATCGCCGACGCTGACTACCTCGGACCGCGCACCATCATCGAGGGCCGTTACAAGCTCGTCATTCACGATCGGCCGGGCGGCGTCCTCAAACGCGAACTGTTCGACCTGGACGCGGATCCAGCGGAGAAGACCGACCTCGCCGCGCAGCAGCCCGCCGTCGCGGAGAAGCTCGCGACCGGCCTGCGCGGATGGCAGGACTCCGTGCTGAGGAGCCTCGCCGGGGCGGATTACCGCAAGTGAATTACTTGACCCCTGAGGCTGGGCTTTCGTGCTCTGAGGTATGCGGCTACCGGCGCCACTGTCAAACTGCACATCCACTTCACAATGGCCGATGATCGGGCTTGGGACACGCCGGAATCCTACGCTGACCTGACCAAGGAAGCTCAAGATCGGCTCGAAATGGTGCGGGCGGAGCGATTGCGCTTGGTGGATTTGCATTGCCAGCACCAATCAGGCTGGCAGTTTTTCGCCCATGAAATTGATCCCCCTTGCCCTGACGCTCCTGCTGCCGTTCATCACACTCAACGCCCAAGACAAAGAGAAGAAGCCGGACGTTGTCCCCGCCAAGGAGGCGAAGTCGAAAGTCGGGGAAACCATCACGGTTGAGGCGAAGGTGGCCGAGGTGAACAAGACCGAGAAAATCGTCCGCCTTAACCTGGAGGCGCGTTTTCCGAAGCAGGAGCTGACGCTGGTGATCTTCCCGGCGAATTTCAGCCAGTTCGGAGAGGTGGAGAAGTTGGCAGGCAAGACCGTGCGGGTCACCGGTAAAGTCACCGAATACCAGAAGCGACCGCAGATCGTGCTGGATTCCAAGGAGCAGTTGAAGGTGCAGGAGGCAAAAGAGGAGAAGAAGTAACGGATAGCAGCCGAGCCTTAGGGTGGGAGCAGCTTGGACATGAGGGGTCTCGGTTTGCCTGATGAGAAACTTCTGATTCGTCCCGCGAGCCAAAATACTTTTGAAGTTCCCGCACTGCGTCCGGCAAAAACCTTGGTCTGGACTAAGTTCCAACTCCTTGCCACGGCAACGGGACTAATTGCGGCGGCGGCTGCCGGGAGGGGGTTGCGCTGGCTTTGGATTGGGAGGCTTGAAATCCAGACGAGTTACCAAATTTGAACTGATGGTCACGGCCCCGATTACTGCCGCTGTTCCGCTGAGGCCATTCGTATCGCATTGGATTGCACTCAGGGTGATTTGGTCGCCGTTGGGCAGGGATACTCGCACCAGGCCTTTCGCGGGTGCGGATGTCTCCACCGGCGGTGTTTGGAAGACGATTCGCGCCACCCGCCCAAGCGCGAGGTCGGTCTCGCGACCATCATGGGCGAGGTGCAGCTTTTCGGTGCTGGATTGCGTCAGGCGGCCGTTGAGGCGTGTCATGTCGTGAAGCCAGACGCTGTCGGTGCCCGGGGGGGCTGAATTGGTGAGGGTATGCGGGGTGGCGCGCCATTCACTGAGCACGATGTTCCGCACCTGCGAAGAGGGGTCGTGGCGTTGAAATTCGATAAGGTCGCCGGCCGGAAAGGCGTTCGGGGAGGTTCCCTTGAGGATCAATTCCCCATCGGCCAGCAAGCACATCTCCTTCTTTGGGCGGTCGATTAGCCAAGTATAGACAACGGCCTGCGGCGGACGCGGTGAGCGGGGGGTGCCGTCGAGACCGTAGTGTGCCAGTATTTCGTTGGGCTCCTTTTGCATGAGTTTCATCAAGTCCTTCCCCATACCGGTGGGCGGGAAGAACCAACACCGGGAAAACAGAATGCAGCCATTAACAAGTCCGGGCTGGGTCTGGAGAGTAGGTGCCTTGATTGCCTTGACCGTTGGATCATTTTGTCCGTAAGCAAGAACGCTTAGCGATGCGGGTCGCTTCTCGTCTTGCATCCATTCAAATTGAAGCGCAAGCCGTTCCGGGAGTGTTCCCTTCCAAGTCATGGTGCCCGGGGGACGCTTAAACCTAGCGTTGGCACTCTTGTCGGCGATGAGTTCGGCGTTGACCTTCCAGTTGGCACTTTCGCCGGTATCGAGGACGCCGGTTGGGATCGCTCCGGGTCGCAGGCTCGCGGCGGTGGTGCGGGGGAAGTCGAAGGTGCCCAGGCCAGCGGGCTGAAAGCGCACGAATTCCGGGCCGAGTTCCAGAAACTTGCCATGCAAGCGGTCGCCGTTTTTCAGACTAAGAAATGCCCGTTCTGAATCTTCGCGCCGGACTGCCGGTGCCAGGATTGCAAGCGCAGCTTGGTCCAAACGCAGCGCGAGCGGCTCCTCCGCGGCCGGGTGTTGCCACATTACTATGCCATCACGGATGCTGATGAGACTTCCCCGTAATCGCTGGCCTTGCACAAGCTCCAAGGTGCCAGGCTTGAGGGTCGAATAAGACGGAGCCCGCGTCTTAAGAGAAAATGGCTTTTCCACGCCCCAGCGAATCCATCTCAAGTCCTCACGCGGGATCATCAGTTGGCTGCCCCAGGCACAGTCGAAGCTCAAATGGGTTGCAGTGAATTCGCTGAGGGTTCCGGTCAGGTTACCCCCGCCGGACAAACCGACCGCCGTGGCGCCTTCCTTTAGGTGTGCCTCATCCAAAGCAGGCGCAGCCAGCGTGATGTTGGCGAGACGTTCAACCGGCACGTTCAAACGCCCGAGCTGGGCTACCATGAAGACGGCTGCTTCGGGGGTGATGGACTCCAAGGTGCCATTGATAAGATCGCCATTGGCAAGCTGCGTCGACTCGCGGACCTCACTGGGGTTCTCCTCCCACGGCTTTACGACGATGAAGTCGGGTAACTCATCACTGCGAATCGATATGCCGCGGGTGGCACTCGCGGGCAACGAGCCAAGCTTGGCCCTCTGTTTCACGGTTCCATCCACGATGATTTGCGCCTCCCCCGTCCTCCGGTCAAAGCAGACACAAATTTTGACCGCCGGCCCGGAGCCTTCCATTTTCACCGTGGATCCGCCCACGTTTTGCGAACCCACGGACACATATTGGCGGTTGAGGCTAATGTAATATCCATTCTCGGAACCATTGAAGGAATGGGGATTCTTTGGCTCGGTGAAGATCCGGAGGTAAACCCCAGATGGCCCCGTCTGGGGAGCCATGGACAGGGAAAGTTCCACGGCCACGCGGTCCGGCAGGAGTATGTCCCGATAGGCCGCCGCCGTTGCTTCTTTCCCTTCTGCCGGATAGGAGAGGCGATCCCAATCCGCCAGCCATTGCCGCCCCGCGAAGCCGCTGCGCGGAACCCCGCGGTGGATCGACCCCACCTGATCCCTGCGGAATTCCAACTTGCCTAGCGTCGGGTTCGTGAGGGTGAACCGCTTGGCATCGAGCGTGAGTGAATCGGCGGTCAACACGTCCCCCGTCGTTAATCGCACGGTCCAGCGTGCTTCCGGCGTAGGATGATTTCCTCGCGACGCGAACCGCACGACGCCCTGGGGCGGACGCCGGAAAGAATTGGGACTTTCGGCGGCGGGCAGTTCCCAGCGCACCGAGTTGTCCATCCAGGCCAGAAATCGTCCGTCAATAGGTTCCTCCCCGGGCAGCAACAGCGAATCAACGGAGCGTGGGGCCGGAGGCTGACGAACCCAATGGATCTCGATGCTGGATGCGACACAGTTCGGTTCTTTTCCGGTATAGAAAATGGTCACAGCGGCACCAACGGGAACATCCGCGAGTTTCATTTCCTCACCGCTAGTGAATTCTGTTTTCTTGGTGACCTTGAACTGGATTCGCTTATCACTTTGGGCGACGCCGAGCGTTGGACTCAGCGCGGTCTCGAGGGTCAGGATCCCAGCAGTAGCATCGATTTTTACCACCTCTCCGGAAATGGTGCTCGGGGGGGCAGGCTCATCGCGCTTCTGGGCCGCGAGGTTGAGCGCGGCCAGCGCCATCACCAAGACCACCTTTAAAGTGAAGAAAAACTTCCGCATGTCCCGCACAGGATTGCACGCGAATTTCAAACAGCACAATCTTTTGTGGAATTTGGTGGCCAACCGGCGCGGGCGCGACGCGCCAAATTCCGGGCTTCGCCAGCCAGCCCTGCTTTGGCACGCTGCGCTCATGGGCATCTCGCCAAAGCAGTTCGAACAGTTGCAAAGCCGCGTGCGCGGGGCGAGGCGCCGCGCATCGACTGCTGATACGAGGGTTTCCTCGGCGGCTTCCAACCGCGGGCATGAAATCATCCTTGGCGTGGACCCGTCGCTGCGCGGGACGGGCTTTGGCGTCATCCGCGCCATCAAGCCGCAGCCGGTCGCGCTCGCGCTGGGGACGATTACCTGCCCGGCCAGCTGGGCGCGCTCGCGGTGCCTCGCGAAGATTCACCAGACGCTGGCTGAAGTGATCCAGGAGCACCAGCCGACGCTGTGCGTGGTGGAGGGGCTCTTCTTCGCCCAAAACCTCCAGACGGCACTCATCATGGGCGAGGCGCGCGGTGCGGCGCTCGTGGCCGCGGCGACGGCGGGCCTGGAAATCACCGAGATAGCGCCGCGCAAGGTGAAGCAGGCCATCGTCGGCTACGGCGCAGCTCAGAAGCTGGCGGTAGCCAAGATGGTGCAGCGCAGGTTGAACCTCGCCGCGTTGCCCGATCCCGATGCGGCCGATGCACTCGCGCTCGCGCTGGCACACTGCCAAGGTGTCGGTCGTTTTTCGCTGGCGTCACCTAAACGCATCTAACATCCCACGGGCGAAGCGGGACGGGGTACTCGGTATTTTGCCATCGCACGCGTGAGGGGCGAACTGGCCGCTGGCAGCCAGGGCTATCCCAGCGTCCAGCCCTGGCGATAGGCGCGCTGGATGAAAGGCTGCGCTTCAGGCGCGTTCTTTGCACGCATGGTCGCGGCGTCCCACTCGAGCTTCTTGCCCGCCCGGAAGGCTACGTTGCCGAGGTGATTTGCCTCGGTGAGCCAGCCAGAATACTCGAAGTTCGCGCTTGGCTGCGTGCCGTTACGAATGGCACTTAACCAGTCGTCGTAATGGCTCTTCACGCGCGGGATGGTCGGCGCGGGGCGCTTAAAGTCAGCAAAGTCCTGCTCTGGCAGCAGCACGTGTTTGCTGTAGTCCGAGAGCAACATGCCTTTGTCGCCCACGAAGAGATGGCCGTTGCCCCATTGCGGAATCTTGTTCTCCGTCCAGAGCCTGGGTTTGTCCTCCCCTTGATACCACGTGAGCTTGACCGGCGGCATCCCCGCGCGCGCGGCGTATTCATAGGTGCAGTGCATCGAGGCCGGCGCGATCTCGCGGTGCACAGGCGGGCCAAAGGCCTCGATGGTCAGCGGGGCCTTCAGCTTGAGCGCCCAAAATGGCAGGTCGTTCCAGTGCGAACCCAAGTCGCTCATCGTGCCGTTGCCGAAGTCCCACCAGCGATACCACTTCGGCCCGGGGAAATAGACCTCGTTGAAGGGCCGCTCCGGTGCGGGGCCAAGCCACAGATCCCAGTCCAACCCAGCGGGAATGGGTGACGCCTCCTTCGGGCGGTCGGTGACGTTGACGATGTCTCTGTTGCGCGCCGCCGCTTCCGCACTTTGCAAACCCCACGCACGCGACACCCACACATGTGCTTCCCGCACGCCGCCGATGGCTCCGCTCTGAATCAGCTCGACCACACGACGGTAGTTTTCCGTGGCGTGGATTTGAATCCCCATCTGCGTGGCGAGCTTCGGGCGCGCGGCCGCGGCCTCGCGGATTTTACGGGCTTCGTAAATGTTGTAGGTCAGCGGCTTCTCACAATAAACGTGCTTCCCGGCCTGCAGCGCCATCATCGTGGCGAAGGCGTGCGTGTGCTCGCAGGTGCTCACGACCACGGCATCGTAATCCTTCGCGCGGTCGAAGAGCTTGCGGAAGTCGGTGAAGGTCGCGGCCTGCGGATGCTTCGCTTTGGCGGAGTCGAGGTTGCGCTGGTTCACATCGCACAGCGCGGCGATGTATTCCGTCTGCGCCACGCCGCCCATGTTCGCGCCGCCACGGCCGCCCGAGCCAACGATGGCAACCGCGAGTTTGTCGTTTGGGTTGCGGGCGCGTGTGATGGCCGGAAAGCCGAGCGCAGCAACAGCGAGCGCGGTCTGCGTGAAACGACGCCGGGACTGCGGGGTGACGAGATTGGATTTCATGGGCGCCATGTCAGACGAAGCCCAGAGTAAGATCTATCAAGCCGCTCCCCGCATGAGCGGGCGCCATGCCCGCGCTACTTCGCCATGACAATTTCGAGCGTCTCCTCGCGCTTGTGCGGCGCGTCTTCCTCGGCTTCCACGTCGGGCACCGCGGCGGGCGGAACCAGCGGCTGACCGACATGCGCACGCTCGGCAGCCGGTTCGTCCTGTTTGTGGAACTTCACACTGACGATCTTACTCACGCCGTGCTCTTGCATCGTCACGCCGTAGAGGACGTCAGCGATGCCGATGGTGCGCTTGTTGTGAGTGATGATGACAAACTGCGAGTGCTCGAGGAAGCGCTGCAACACGCGGATGAAGCGGTTGATATTTGACTCATCGAGCGGCGCGTCTAGCTCATCAAGCACGCAGAACGGCGAGGGCTTTACTTGGTAGATCGAGAAGAGCAGGGCAACGGCCGTCATAGTCTGCTCGCCACCGGAGAGCAGGCTGATGCTCTGGAGCTGTTTGCCGGGCGGCTTGGCAACGATGTCGACGCCGGATTCAAGCAGGTCGTTCTCGTCCACAAGCACGAGGTCGGCTTTGCCACCGCCGAAGATCTCCACGAACATCGCGCGGAAGTTCTCCCGGATCTTGGCAAAGGTTTCAGCGAACATTGTCTGCGTCTGCGTGTTGATTTTATTGATGACTTCAAGGAGTTGCGCCTTTGCTTGCACCAAGTCCTCGTGCTGCTTGCTAAGGAAGGCGTGACGCGTCTCGGCTTCCTCGTATTCCTCGATCGAGGCGTGATTCACAGGGCCCATGTCATCGAGCTTCTTTTGCAAGACAGCGACCTGCTCGGCGACTTTCTCCCAGTCCGTCGCCATGCCGCGGTTCGCCATCTCCTCAGGGGAAATTGTTTCTATCATGGGCGCACCCTCGGCAGCGTAGGTGATGGTGATGCACTCGCTCCGAATGTCGTCGAGGTTGAGGGCATACTTCTCCTGGATGCGCTGGCGGAGATTCTGCACCTGCATCGTTTTTTGCGTCAGCTCGATGTCAATCGCGCTCCGGCGGCCCTGCAGTTCGCCAAGCTGCCGACGTTGCTCGCGCAAGCCTTCCTCACGGAGCTGGATGTCGCCCTCCTGTGCGGTCTTCTGCACGCCCAGCTCGGTCACACGCAGGCTCACCTGTGTGCGTTCGTGCTGGAGGCGCTCAATCTGGCGGCGCGAGTCGCCGATTTCGCCTTCAGCCTGCGTTTTACGCGTGGCGAATGCGCCAATTTCGCTGTGGCGCGTCGCGATCAACTGCTCTAGCTCGCGGATGCGACCTTCGAGTGGAGTCTTCTGCCCGGCGAAACTGCGGACGAGCTGTTCTTCCGTGGCCGTGGCAACCTTTGTGTCATTTGACGCCGCCAACGCGGTGTCGCGCTGGTGGCGGAGCGAGTCAATGGCCGCGCCCAGTTCTGCAACGCGCGCGGTAACGGTTTTCTCGCCAGCTTCGAGGTCGGCCCCTTTCGTCGCCAGTACATCGTGCTTGGCCTTGCCTTCCTGCTCTTGCGCAGCCAGCGACTGGATTTCGTAAACCACCGTATCAATTCGGTTTTGCAAGTTTTGCAGCGAAGAATGAAGTGCTTTGAACTCACCCTCGCGCGAGGCGATGGCAACCTCCTGCGCGCGCAGGTCGGATTGCGCTTGGTGCAGGGTCGCCTGCAAAGCTGTCTGCTCGCTTTGCAGCGTGCCTTTTTTACGGCTGATCTCGTCAGCTTGTGCCTGCGCTTGCTCGACTTCGGTCTTGAGGCCGGTGATCTGGTTTTTGCGGCCGAGAATAGAGGATGGCGCCTTGCCGTTGTCTGTGCCATTCAGCGAACCACCCGTGAAAATGCCCTGCCGGTTGAGTAAATCGCCGGTGAGGGTGGCGAAATTGTAAGCGCCGTTCGTTTGCTGCCACGCGGCGGTGGCGGCGGCAAGGTCGGCCACAATGCGCGTGTTGCCCAGCAAACCGTTGATGAGGTAGGCGACCGACGGCTCCGCCTCAATGACCTTGAGCGCGAACTCACCCGGGGCATCGGCTGGACCCCCGGCCGGCGCGAACATCGGGTTTTTTAGGCCGAGGCAACCGATGTTGGCGCGGCCCTTTTTGTTTGCCGTGAGGTCGGCAAAAATCTCTCGTGCAGCCTCAGGCTGTTCGGTGAGCACGAGCTGCAGGTGGTGACCAAGCGCGCTTTCAATCGCCACTACATACTGGTCCGGCACGCGGATCCGGTCAGCGAGGGTGCCTAATGCGAGCTTGGACTGCTTGAGCGCAGCTTGCGCGCCAGCGCTAAAGCCCTCGTGGCTGCCCTGCAGCTGTTCAAGCACGTTGAGGCGTGACTTGGCGCCGGCTTGGGCGCGCAGCACTCCGTCGAGCGACTGACTTACCTCATTAATTTCCCCTTGGATGTCGCGGAGGCGCTGCTGGCGTTCCTCGACTGTGCCGCGCTGGGCAACGACGTTTAGCTTCTCACTCTCTACGTTGGCCGCAAACTCTGCGAGGCGCGCATCGAGTCGCCCGCGTTCCTCCTCGAGTTGGATTTTCTCTGAAGAAAGCTTTTCTAGCCGGACGAGGTTGCCCTGTTTTTGCAACTCCAGCGCGTTGATCTCGTTGCGCACGCGGCTGAGTTGCTGGGAAGAGTTAAAGGCTTCGGTCTGCGCGCGGCGGAGCTCTTCCTGCCGGGCGAGCAGCTCGCGCTCAGCTGTCTGCACGGCTTGCTGCTTGGCGCTGAGTTCGAGGCGGAGGGCTTCAAGTTTCCGCTGAGAATCAGTCAACCGCTGCGTGACGCTGATGAGTTCCTGCCGCGCATAACCAATGCGTTCCTCGGACTCCGTGATGTCGCGGAAGGCCTTGGTGTTCTGCGCTTCCAACTCGCGAAGGCGCTCCTCGTTGAACTGAATGCGGCTTTCGTGCCGCTCGCTCTGGGCCTTGAGTTCGAGACCCTGCTGTTGTGCCCCGCTGATTTGCGCATCGAGCTCGGTAAGCTGATGGCGGAGCTGCTGTAACTCATCCTCGCTGCGCAAGACGCTTCGTGAAAGGTCCTCCATCTCGGCGCGGAGCCGCTCGCCCTCATGCGTGCGCGCAGAAATCTCAGCCTGCAAGGTGTCAAATTGGTGTCGCGCAAGCTGCGTGTCGAGGTGCTGCAACTCCACCGCCACCTGCTTGAAGCGACGGGCCTTGCCGGCTTGACGCTGGAGCGAGCCAATCTGGCGCTTGACCTCGCGGATAAGGTCGTCGATCCGCAAAAGATTTTGATCCGTGTGCTCCAGTTTGCGGAGAGCTTCCTTTTTCTGTGCCTTGAACTTGGTGATGCCCGCCGCCTCCTCGAACACCATGCGCCGATCCTCAGGCTTGCTCTGAATAATTTGCGTAATGTGGCCTTGAGCCATGATGGAGTAGCTCGTCCGCCCGACGCCCGTGCCCATGAAAAACTGCTGAATGTCCCGCAATCGGCAGGGCACCTTGTTGATGAAATACTCCGAGCCGCCATCGCGAAAAATGCGGCGGGTGATCGTGACCTCATTGAAGGTCATCTCGATGCCGGCAGCCTTGAGGTGCTCAGCGTCCACGTCGCCGATCGTCAACGAAACCTCGGCCATGCCAAGAGGCCGCCGACCGTCGGTGCCGTTGAAAATCACGTCCGCCATTTCACCGCCGCGCAGCGCGCGGGCCGATTGCTCACCCAACACCCAGCGAATAGCGTCGGCTACGTTGGACTTGCCGCACCCATTTGGTCCGACGATGGCCGTGATACCAGGCTGGAAGTTGAGGGAGGTCTTTTCTGCAAACGACTTAAAACCAAGAACGGTGAGGTTCTTCAGATACATGATTGGAAGTATTTGCCCAATAACCGGGGGGTGTAAAGCCGAAAGCCACTATATATGGTGGTAAGTGATTGACACAGTGCATTAACGGGCAAATTAGCTCATTGTTAAAGGTTGTGAACAGTCAGTGAATAACCTCATGACACTGGGGTTGGAAGGCAACGCGTGACCGCAGCATTCAACGTATGAGTCCCGAACCTGCTTGGCGCGGCTTCGTGACCGATGACAAACCGGCAGAACCGTTGTTGAATGAGGGCATGAACTCGTTGCGCCTACTTGCCACCTTGGCCGCCGTCTGGCTCCTGACAAATGTAAATGCCTCTCATGGTGCATCGCAGTGGAATCTGCTGTTCGTCACGGCCGACGACATGAATGCAGATTCCTCCGGTTGGATGGGCTGCAAGCTGCCCACCACGCCGCATTTCGATGCCTTCGCCGCCACCGCGCATCAGTTTCGTCAGAACCACGTCACCGTGCCGATCTGCCAGCCGGGTCGCTCGGCCTTCATGACCGGCCTTGTGCCGCACCGCAACGGCGCGCTCGGCTTCCAGCCCATCACTCCTGGCACAATCACGCTCACCAGTGTCTTGAAAACGGCCGGCTATTTTACGGCGGTGATTGACAAACACCCGCACATGAAACCGGATGCGGAGTTCAACTGGGACCTGAAACTCAGTGGCTCTGGCAAAAACCCTAAGCTCTTCGGCGAGCACGTCGCGCAGTCCATCAAGGCCGCCGCCGAGGTGGGCAAGCCGTTCTTCCTCAACGCCAACATCACCGACCCGCACCGGCCCTTCGCCAACAGCGAGCAAGGCACCGCGCAGAAGGCAAACCCGAACAAGGCCGCCAAACGCGACGCCGACGCTGAGGTCAAGGCGTTCACGCCCGAGGAAGTAACCGTGCCAAGCTTCCTCGAAGACCTGCCCGAGGTGCGCCGCGAAATCGCCCAGTATTACACGAGCGTGCGGCGTTTCGATGTGAGCTTTGGTGAGCTGATGAAGGCCTTGCGCGCCAGCGGGCGAGAGGCAGACACGGTTATCGTTTTCCTGTCGGACCACGGCATGTCGTTCCCGTTCTCAAAGGCCACAGTGTATCGCAACGGCACATGGTCGCCGGCGCTGCTGCGCTGGCCGGGCATGGGCGCGGCGCAGCAGCGAACCGAGTTCACCAGCAGCGTAGATATAGTCCCAACGCTGCTAGAGGTGCTGAAGCAGCCGTCGCTCACGGGCTTGGACGGACGCTCGTGGCTGCCGCTCTTGCGCGGCGAGCAGCAGCCCGGCCGCGACTTTGTTATCACCCACGTCAACACCGTGAGCAGCGGCAAGGCGTTTCCACAGCGCTGCGTGCGGACAAAAGATTTCAGTTACCAGTTCCACGCGTGGCCCGATGGCACGCCGCACTTTCGCGTGGAAGCGATGAGTGGCCTAACCTTCGCCGCGCTGGCCAAGGCCGCCGAGTCAGACCCAAAAATCAAACCCCGGGTAAACCAGCTTCTCGTAGGTGAACGTGAGCAATTCTTCGACCTCCGCGCCGACCCGGACGAGCGCGTGAACCTGATGGCCGATGCGAAGCACACGGCGGAAATCGCCCGGCTCAAGCAACTCTTGCTCGCCCACATGGAGAAAACCAATGACCCCCAGTTGGAGAACTTCCGCAAAACGCTGAAACTGAGGTGACGGGTGCCGACGGTTTACAAGCGTCGATTGCGGAGAAAAGCCGTCAGCATTCCTCCGGGCTAGCTAGTTCGCTCGGGCCGGGCTGATGGCGAGTTGCCGGAACATGTTAAGCGCGCGGCGCGAGCTTCTTTTCAATCGGCACCTTGTCCAACACCGCGAACTTGGGCAAGCCGCCCTCGCTGGGCGGATGGGAATCGCCCTCGATAAGCGGAGCGGCGTACTCAATGAACTTCTCATTTGGCAGGAAACCGTCTGCCGCGATCCAGTCACTGGGCAGGAAATGCTCCACGTTGGCGATGTCATCCAAGGGTTGAAGATCGGTCGTCCAGGTGTAAGGCCGGTTGCTGGTGCGGACAATTTTCACCATAAATCCGCTTTTGCCGCCAGCGGCTGCGCGAACAGCGGTTTCGCCGCACGCCACAGCTTCGTTCACATCCGTCTTGCTGGCAAAATGGGCGGCTGCGCGCTGCGCGTAACCAAGCTTCACCGTGCGGGTCTTGAGGTTTAGTTTCCCCTGCACGATTTCCATCAAGCGGTCGGCGGCGCCGCCGAGCACCGCGTGCCCGAAGGCATCCACGCGCGTCTTGTCCACGCCGATTTCTTCGCCAGCCGCGTTCTTGAGACCCTCGCCCACGACGACAATACAATACTTCAGCGCAGCAACGGTTTCCTTCACCTTCGCGAGAAACTTTGCTTCCTCGAAAGGAATCTCTGGGAGCAAAATAATATGCGGCGCGTCGCTAGGCTGACGTTTTGCTAGCACGGTACCCGCAGCGATCCACCCGGCGGCGCGGCCCATCACCTCGACGATACAGCACGAGCCATCGTCGGTGGCCATCGAGCTGACATCGAACGCGACTTCCATGACGGTCGTGGCGTTATATTTGATCACCGAGCCGTAGCCGTTGCAGTGGTCGGTATGGGGCAGATCGTTGTCAATTGTCTTGGGAATGCCAATGCAACGCATGTCCCAACCGCGCCTTACAGCCTCGTGATGAATCTTGTTGGTGGTGTCCTGCGAGTCGTTTCCGCCCGCATAAAAAAAGAAGCGAATGTTGTGCGCCTTAAAGACCTCGAAGAGGCGATCCATATCTTGCGCGGCTTTCTCAGGTTTCTTTTTGAAATCAATCTTGTAACGGCAGGTGCCCAGCCCGGCAGCAGGTGTGTGCTTAAGGCCCTCGATGACTCGCGCTTTCTCCTCGTTGAGGTCAATCAAAGTCTCGTTTAGAATGCCTAGAATACCGTTTAACCCGCCGTAAATCTCCTCGATGCACTCGTGCCGGCCCGCCTCTTGGATGACGCCCGCGACGCTAGCATTGATGACAGCGGTGGGGCCGCCAGACTGGGCGACGAGCACATTGCCAGTGAGTTGTTCAGCCATATGCAGTAGTTAGCAGGGACGTTGTTCAGCCTGGGAATTCTGGAAACGAAGGCTACCCGGCGCAAGCAAGCTCACCCTGCCAATCGTCCGAAAACGTGTCAAAGCTGGATTTATAAGTTCCCGCCGTTGGCGCCGATGATGCAAACGCATTATGCTTAGATTGTAGCTGTCGCTTTAACCCGTGCCACAACCTTGTCCATTGCCCCGTCATTGCCTTCCGGGCGCGGCTCCGCTTTCCTTTCCCCCATGCAACTGATCCTCGATTATCTCGCTGCGCACGAGGCACGTTTTCTGCGCGAACTTTGTGACTACTTGCGCTTCCCCAGCGTTTCGGCACAGCCACAGCACAAGCCCGACCTCGAACGTTGCGCCAGTTGGATTGCCAACCACGCCCGCAGCCTCGGCCTCGAAGTAGAAGTCTGCCCCACCAAAGGAAATCCCATCGTTCTCGCCCGCACGCCGCGACGGCCGAGCACGCGTCGACCGCACTACGTCGTCTATGGCCACTACGACGTGCAACCGCCGGAGCCGCTGGAGCTATGGACGTCGCCCCCGTTTGAGCCGCGCATCGAAGGCCGCAGTCTCTTCGCGCGCGGATCGTGCGACAACAAAGGCCAACACTTCGCGCATTTGAAGGCTGTTGAAGCATTTCTCAAGACGGGCACGGAACTGCCCTGCGACATTACTTTCCTCATCGAGGGCGAAGAGGAAATTGGCTGCGAAAACCTCGCGCCCTTCCTCCGTGCGCGGAAAAAGGATTTGCGCTGCGAAGCGTTTGTCATTTCGGACAACGGCCTGCCCAGCAAGCGCCACCCAGCGCTTACCTACGCGCTGCGCGGCATTTTTGCCGTGGAAATCCGCCTCGACGGACCGAAACGCGACTTGCACTCCGGCCTGTTCGGCGGGGCGGTGGATAACCCTGCGATGGCGCTTGCGCAGATGCTCGCGTCACTGCGGGACCGGCATGGCCGCGTCAACATCCCTGGCTTCTACGACGCTGTCGCGCCACTCTCAAAATACGAGCGCGCGATGCTAAAAAAGCTGCCCGGCAATGAGGAATCCTTTCGTAAACTCGTCGGCGCACCGGCGCTGTTTGGTGAAGCCGGTTTCACCAGCACCGAGCGCCGCACCGCGCGGCCGACTTGCGAAATCAATGGTCTGACTAGTGGTTACCAAGGCGCAGGCAGCAAAACCATCGTGCCTGCGTGGGCGCGCGCGAAGCTGACCTTTCGCCTCGTGCCCAACATGGATCCCCACCAAGTGCAACGACTCGTGGTCGCGCATTTGAAGAAGCTTTGCCCACCGAGTTGCAAGTTAACTGTGGAGGCTGGACATGCCGGCCAACCTTATCTGGTGCAGCCCGATAGCCCGCGAGCACAGGCCGCATTGCGGGCGTTGCGAGGCGCGTTCGGCTGCGAGCCGGTGCTGATGCGCGAGGGTGGCTCCATTCCCATCGTGAACGACTTCAAGCGCATTCTCGGGGTGGAAACGCTGCTGCTTGGTCTATCGCTGCCAGACGACAACGCCCATTCTCCCAACGAGAAGTTTGACCTCGACTGCTTCTGTGCCGGGATGCGGATGAGTGCGCTTCTCTGGCCGGAATTAGCAAAATTGTGAAGCCGCCTACTTTATTTTGGCTGCTTGTTTCACGGCGTTGACAATGCGTCGGTCATCGTGTCCGGCGTCGCGCACGAGTTCGAGGAACTGCGGGAGAGTCATGTTCATTCGGCGCAAGAACGGCCGGTCGCCCGCGCATCCGTACATCAAGTCGTCAGGCATTTCGCCGCGCAGCTTGAGCCGAGCCTTCACGATGAGCCGGGGTAACCAAGCAATGCCGTCCACCTCCGCAGACTTCGCGGGCAGACTCCCCATCGTCACCTTGTGGGTGGCCGGCTTGCCGCCAAGCACGTTAAGAAAGTAATCGCGTCGGATTGAGGTAACCGCTAGCGAAGTCGCATAGTCGGGGTCCCCGTTGTAGCGTTGGCAGTCGTCCACAAAATCGAACAGCTCCTGCGTCGTGCACCCGAGACCCGCGAGGAACGTCGTGTCCTCCGCGCTGAACATCGTGCTGGGCGCCTTGCGGCCCGCGTGCCATGCCTGCTCCGCCCGCACCCAAACGCATCGGAACTCTGTCTGCCAGTCATTTTCGTTCACAGCCGAAGCATAGCTAAGCGACTTTCGGAGGCAACCTCTTGCCGAGGCTGCTAAACTAGCTGCGATGAAACCGTTAAACGAAGCCATTGCCGCCGTGCTGCGCGAAGTGAGTCAAGGCTGTGCCGCTGACCGTTCGACGCTGAAGCCCGAGCGCGTCCGGGTCACGCTGAACTTTGCTCTAACCGCTGGTCAGCCGCCGTATGCGGACGCCGCCGGGCCACACTCAGTCACGGCAGAGTTCGTGTTGGGCGCTGCTGGTCAGGAGCCGATCTTCCTGCCGGCCGAGCCAAAAAAAAATCTGCACGAGTGCACGTCGCTCCTGACGCAAATCTTTGGCGCACCCGGATTCGATAGTTCCGCGCGAGCGACGGTATTCCGCGAAACGCTAGCCGGGCTGACGCCGAAAGAAATCGAAGCCGTAATGGCCGCACTCACCACGCCGCTCAACGGCATCATGGACGAACGCCAACGACAAGTGGTCCACATATTGCGCGGCGTAATCCACAGTGGGCCGACCAAGCAAATGGAGCGCGGAGCGGAGCTCTTGCGCCGCGTGTTTGCGAACCACCCGCTGGCCGAAGTGATGCAAAACGTCGAGGCGGACTGGAAGACGCAAGACGCTTGGTTGGGCTGATGCGAGCCAGTGATTTATTAGGTGGCCTCAGTTTTCCTTCCGGTAACTGGCCACCACCCACTCACTCAGAACCTTGTCCGGCGCAGCCACGGCCTCGGCAGGGAGGGTGAACTCCTTCTGGCCCGTGTTCGTGGAGATGAGCTTCAGGCCGAACTGGTAGTCCTTGAACTTCGTCCCGCACAAGTCGCGCACAGAGAGTTGCTTCTCTAGCGCCTCACCCACCAGCGCATCCGCTGCCGCATCGGTGAAGCGCAGTATTAGCCCATGCTCCTTTGCATAACGCTCGCCGAACTCCTGCACGAGCTGGCGCATTACGGCGCGGCCCTCGCGTTCATGCTCGGCCAGTAACTGCCTCAGCGCGGCGCCGGGTTGGTCCACCAGCTCACGCGTGACCACGAAGCGTTTCACGCCGGTGCTGGGTAGCTCGAACTTGAAGTCGCGCAGCACGCGCTCGCACACGGTCATCAGGCCGCGCGCGCCGGTCTTCTCCTCACCCGCGCGCTCGGCGATGCGCCGCAGCGCCTCGTCGCGAAAGAGCACCTCGATGCCGTAAGCGGCGAAGTCCTGCTCGTATTGCCGGATGATGCTGCCCTCGCTGGTCTTGAGAATATGGAAGAGGTCGTCCACCGCGAGCGGTTGGCAGACGACGCGCACTGGCAGGCGACCGATGAACTCCGGCTCAAAGCCAAAGTCAATAAAGTCGCGCGTCTCCATGTAGTCCAACACACGCTCGGCGTCAGCCGCCGCGTTTGCCTTTGCTGCAAAACCGATGGTTGCCTCGCGCAGGCGCTTGCGCACGAGCTTGTCCAGCCCGTCGAACGCGCCGCTGACGACGAACAGGATGTGCTTGGTATTGATGGTGGCTGGACCTTTTTTGCCGCGTTGCGTTTCCATCATGGCCTGAATCTGCCCGGCCACATCCTGCGGTGAGCGTGCGGGCACCTCAGTTTCCTCCATGAGCTTAAGCAAGTTGGTCTGGACGCCGCGCCCGCTCACGTCGCGCCCGAAACTGTTCGGCGCGCTGGCCAGCTTGTCGATCTCGTCTATGTAAATAATGCCGTGCTGCGCACGGGCGATGTCGCCGTCCGCGCGACGGACCAACTCACGCACGATGTCCTCCACGTCGCCGCCCACGTAGCCGGTCTCGCTGAACTTGGTCGCGTCCGCCTTGACGAACGGCACACCGATCAAGTCCGCCATACTGCGAACTAGGTAGGTTTTCCCGACGCCCGTGGGACCGAGCAGGATGATGTTCTGCTTGGTGTAATTCGGCGTGGCTCTGCCCGCGAGCGCAGCCTGAACGGCGTGGTAATGATCGCAGAGCGCGACGCTGAGAACCTTCTTTGCCTCGTCTTGCTGAATGACAAAACGGTCGAGGTGCGCCTTTACGTCGCGGGGCTTGCGAGCGAAGGTGAATGCCGCTGTGGCGACGTCGGCTTCCGGTGACTCGGCGCTGCGATCAAAGCCGGGCTGCGTGGCGCCAGTGGCCGGCGGGGGCACCTGCAGGTGGCGCATGAGGTCACTAAGGCGGCGCTGGAATTCCTCAGGCGTTGGTTGGTTGCTCGCGGAAACTTTATGCATGGCAGAAAATACGGTGGCAGTGAACCGCCGCTTTGCAAGCTGTAGACGACAGGTAAGGTTGCTCTACGAGGCGGGGGCGCGAATTTCCGGATGGCGAAGCTGCCCGCCTAAGTTTGCCGAGCGCGCCATCAGCAAGAAAGTGGCGAGCGCAAACAGCAGAGCGGTCAGTACAGCCCAGCGCGGAACGGGCTTGCCACCGCGCGCGGCAAACAGGCCTGCCGCCGCCGCCAAGCCCAGCACGAAGACGCCGGTTGTGGCTTGGTCGGCGGATTGCTCGTGGGCATTAAGCAGATTCTTGTCGAGTTGAACCGTCCCAGGTTCGGCAGCCAGCGCTTCGGCCGCGAAGTCCCCGGTGAACTTGATGGCGATGGACGCCGCCGCGAGCAATGCCAACGCCCAGAGGCTCACGCGTTGCAACTCGTCGCTCCGTCGCGCGAGCCCAACGGCGAGCAGCACGCCGGCAAAGAGCACGCCGAGCACAGGCACATGGTTGAGGGCGAGGTGGAGGTGGACCCAGTTCATCCTGAAGGGTGGGTATCCGACGGCTTAAGCGGGGTTGACGTCACTGCTTCTGCGCCTTTGCCTTTTTCTTCCCGGGCTTGGCCTCCCCTTCGCCTTCTCCGCCGCCAATGGCGGGGAGGTTGGGAGCGTCGGTCTTGGGCAGGAGCTTCGCTAGTTCGGCTTTGCGCGCGGCGTGGTCGGTGTGCTGGGCGAGATTCGTGTATTCCAGCGGATCAGCGGTTTCATCGTAAAGCTCCTCGCCGCCGTCGGCGTAGCGGATGTAGCGCCAGCCCTCGGTGCGGACAGTGTGGTTCTTGAGGCCGTGCGTGGTGATGGCTGGATGGCTCCACGCGGCCTGCGGGTTCTTAAGCAGCACTGTCATGTCGTGGCCTTCGAGGTGCGCGGGCTTGGGCAGGCCGGCGAGCTGACAGAGCGTGGGAAAAATGTTCACGTAATCCACGGTTCGGGCGCACTTGGCGCCGGCGGGCGTGATGCCCGGAACGCGCCAGACGTGGACGGTGCGCGTGGGCTCCTCCCAGAGCGCGAACTTCCGCCAGTGGGATTTCTCGCCCAGGCTCCAGCCGTGGTCGCTCCAGAGGCAAACGATGGTGTTGTCGCGTTGGGGAGATTTGTCGAGTGCATCAAGCATTCGGCCGATCTCGTAATCGCAGAAAGCGATGGTGGCTAGGTAGGCTTGTACGGCTTCCTTCCAGCGGCCGGACCGGACGATGGCAGCGTGGTCGCCCTGCGGGCCGGCCATTTTCACGCCGGCGGGCGGCACGTCTTCGAGATCATCCGGGCGGTGCGGTGGGAGTTGGATGGTTTCGAGCGGAAACATGTCGAACCATTTCTTAGGCACGCTGAAGGCCATGTGGGGCTTCACGAGGCCGCAAGCGATGAAGAACGGTTGCGCACTTTTTTCGTTCAGCTTGTCGATGCAGTAATCCACGGTGGCGTGGTCGGGCATATCCTCGTCGGCGTTGGCGAGCGGGCCAAACTTGATGCCACCGACGCCGTCGTCCTTCGCCGAGGGATGGAGTTTGAGCCCCTTCCTCGCCGCGCCGTCTCTGCCAGCGGCGGAATAGTCCGTCCAAGTGCCGCCGCGCTGGGAGGAGTGGTAAATTTTACCCGCGCCATAGACGCGGTAGCCGTGCTGCGCGAAATGCGTGTTGAGCAGCTTATCGTTACTGATGGCTGGTCCCCACGGCTGAGCGTTGAGGTAGCAACCGGTCGAGCTGGGCCGCAGGCCGGACATGAGCGACGCGCGGGAAGGATTGCAGGCCGGCGCGGTGCAATAAGCACGGGAGAAGGTCATGCCCTGCTGCGCGAGGCGGTCAATATTCGGCGTTTTCGTCTGCGGGTTGCGCCCTAGGTGGCCGACCCAGTGGTTTAGATCATCAATGGCGATAAAAAGGACGTTGGGCTTCTTCGCGTCGGCGGCGCGGAGGGCAGGCGCAAGGGCGAGCAGGCCACAGAACAGCAGCGGGAGCGAGCGGAACAACGTCATGATGAAGTGCATTATGCAGGCACAAGGACGCCCAGGGAAGGGGAATGGTTGGTGGCAAGTTGGGCGGCGGGCGGCGTTCTTTGCCTTGCTGCGGGCCGGGAGATTCCGAAAGATGTGGCCCCGCGTCCGGCCGGCCTCCGGCGGACGCGGCAGCTTCCACGCATGAAACAAAAAGCTTACGCCGCCGCCGGGGTGGACATTGATTTGGGCAACAAGGTCAAGGGCACGCTCCCGAAACTCCTTGCCAGCACGCACCGCCGCGAGGTGCTCGGTAAGGTGGGCGGCTTCGGCGGCCTCTTCGCGCTGGACGTAAGAAAGTATCGCCAGCCCGTGCTGGTTAGCTCGGTAGACGGCGTGGGCACAAAGCTCAAGCTGGCCTTCGCGATGGATCAGCATGACACCATCGGCGAAGACTTGGTGAACCATTGCGTCAATGACATCGCGGTGTTGGGCGCGGAGCCGCTCTTCTTCCTCGACTACCTCGGCACTGGGAAACTTGAGCCGCACGTCTTCACGGACATCATCAAGGGCTTCGCGCGCGGCTGCGCGGCCAACGGCTGCACGCTCATCGGCGGCGAGACGGCGCAGATGCCGGGCTTTTACCAAACGGGCGAATACGACGTGAGCGGTACCATCGTCGGCGTGGTGGAGAAATCGCGAATGCTCAATGGGCAGAAGTCCGTGAGGCGCGGGGACGCGGTCATCGGCATCGCGTCGAGCGGGCTGCACACAAACGGCTATTCCCTGGCGCGAAAAATTCTGTTCGCACAACTAAAGTATAAGCCCCGCGATTTCGTGCCCGAACTGCACAATACGGTGGGCAAGGAACTGCTCAAGGTCCACGTCAGCTATGGCCCGCTCGTGCAAGCGTTGCTGAAGAAATTCAACCGCGCCGGCCAGCCGGATCGGGTGAAAGCCTTCGCACACATCACCGGCGGCGGCTTCGTGGACAACATCCCGCGCGTGCTGCCGGCCAAGTGCGACGTGGTCATCCGCAAGGGCAGTTGGAACATGGGACCGCTGTTCCAGTTGCTTGCCGAGCGCGGCGGCGTGGACGACGCGGAGCTTTACCAGGTCTTCAACATGGGCGTGGGTATGGTAGCCATCGTGGCTGCGGAGCAGGCGGACGCGGCGCTTCGATTTATCCGCAGCCAAAAGCACAAGGCGTGGCTCATTGGCGAAGTGGTGAAAGGCACCGGCGAAGCGCGGGTGCAGTAGCGGCATGGGGATTTCACAAAATCATCCCCTGGGATGATTTTGTGACCGTATTTCGTCTCAGCGGTTCAACTCTTCGGTGGCTCCGCGGTGGCCGGGGTGGGATTTCGGAAGAGTGCGAGGAAAACGAGCATAATGATGCCCGCGAAAATCGCGGGCTTGCCCCACAATTGTTTCCACTCGACGGCTTTGAGCTCGGCTTTTCGGGCAGCGGCCTTCTCTTCGGTAACCTTCTTTAACGAGGCTTCGAGGGCGGGTTTGCCAGCTGCGTCGGCCTTGGCGAGGGCTTCAGCGAGCTTGGCGGCTTCGGCGCCCTTCGCTGTCACTATGGCGGCCTGGGCCTTCGAAGCTTCGGTGGTATGTTGCGCTTCGATTTTCCCGGCGACCTGCGCGCCGACGAACATTCCTAGTCCAAGCGTGAACAACACCAGCATGCCTTGCGCTTGCGCGCGGATTTCCTTGGGCGCGACCTGGTCGGTGTAAATCTGGCCGGTGACGAAGAAGAAGTCATAGCAGATGCCATGGAGCAAAATGCCGCCGGTGATCATCCACGCGACTTCATCCGGCGCACCAAGGGCGAAAAGGCCGTAACGCGTGACCCACGCGAGCATGCCGACCGCGAGCATCCACTTCACACCGAGTCGTGCAAAGAAGAACGGCATGACCAGCATAAAGAAAATTTCCGACATCTGGCCGTAACTCATCGTCTGGCCGATGGGCAGGCCGCCCATTTCCACGATGCGGCTGGTGATCTGGTAATAGAAAGCCAGCGGAATGCAAATCAGCGTGGAGGAAATCATGAAGATGAGATAGCTGCGGTTGGTGAGCAGCAGCTTAAAGGCGTCCACGCCGAGGATTTGACCGATGTTGAGCGGGCCGCTAGCCGTCGGCGGCGTGTGCGGCAGCGCGAAGCTCAGAAGGCCCAGCAGCACGCCTGCACCTATGGCGAGGTGGAACATGCTCGCCGAGGTGTCAGCCTTAAGTTGCGTGAGCGTAAGACCCGCCGCGATCCAGCCAATGGTGCCGAGTACGCGGATGCCAGGAAATTCCTTTTCCGGGTTGGTCATGCACTTCATGGCGATGGTATTGGTCAGCGCAAGGGTCGGATAATAGGTGAGCATGTGCGCGAAGAACATGGTGTTGATCGCGCTAGGCGAGGGGTTTGCGCCGGTCATCAGCGTCGTGGCGTAATACATGAAACCTGCGCCTAGGAGGTGCATTACACCCATGACCACCTGCGCTGGGAAGAATCGGTCGGCAATCATTCCCACAAAAAACGGCGCAATCATGCCTGCGATTGGCCCGACCGAATACATAGTGCCGAAGTCCTCCGCCTTAAAGCCGATGGTCGAGAGATAGTTTGGCCCCGTCACATACCACGACCCCCAGATGAAAAACTGGAGGAACATCATGAGGGAAAGGAGCAGGCGGTTTTTTGCACTCATATATGAATCCTGTGACGCTAGGAAAACCACGAGAACTGGGCAAGCGTTGAAATCACTTACAGCGTGCAACTTTCAAAAGAAGCCAGCAGCCCAAAGGTTCCAAGTGAAGGCGGTGGCTTAGGTGCAACACAGCTGCCTTGCCCAAGTGCTTTACTCCACTACGCCACCCCAGTGTCCCGCCAACTTTGCGCTGGCCTGTCTGCCGGGAAATCGGAAGTCTCTGCTGCATGAAATTGCTGTGCACCGCCGCCTGCCTGGCCGCCCTGCTCGTGGGCTGCCAGAAGTCCTCCGACCAGCCCAGCGCGCCGAGTTCTGGCGGTGCGAAGGCCGACCCCGGCTTTGGCTCCGGCCCAGCCATCGGGCCGGGGAAGATGATTCTCCATCGCGGCAACGGATCCGAACCGCAGGATTTGGATCCACAGATTGTGACCGGCGTTCCGGAGCACATGATTCTGATGGGCCTGTTTGAGGGCCTCACGGACGAGGATCCGAAAGACTTGCACCCGGTGCCCGGCGTAGCCGAACGCTGGGAAATCTCGCCGGACCTGCTCACCTACACGTTCTTCCTCCGCAAGAACGCCAAATGGTCCAACGGCGAAGCCGTCACCGCACGCGACTTTTTCGAAGCTTACAAACGGATGCTGGAGCCCACGCTCGCCGCGCAATACGCTTACATGCACCACGTAGTAAAAAACGCGCAGGCTTACAACGAGGGCAAGCTGAAGGATTTTTCGCAGGTGGGCTACAAGGTGATTGATGACCACACGTTCCAAGTCACGCTCATCGGCCCGACGCCCTACTTCCTCTCGCTCATTAACCACACGTCTTGGATGCCCGTCCACCTGCCGACCATCGCCAAGCACGGCAAGCCCTACGAGCGCGGTGGCAAGTGGACACGCCCGGAGAACTTCGTCGGTAACGGCCCCTTCATGCTCGACCAATGGAAAGTCAACGAAGTCATCACCGTTAAGCGCAACCCGCACCATTGGGACGCGAAGACCGTGAAACTCGACGGCCTTGCCTTCTACCCCATCTCCAGTTCCGAGACCGAGGAGCGCATGTTCCGCGCGAATCAACTCCACGTCACCGACACCGTGCCGCTCTCGAAAATTCCCGGTTACCGGAAGAACCATCCCGAACTCATCCGCATCGAGCCCTACCTCTCGACCTACTTCTACCGCATCAACGTCACCAAGCCGCCGCTCAACGACAAGCGAGTCCGCCAGGCTCTCGCGCTCGCCATTGACCGCGCGGCCATCACCGAGAACATCCTTAAAGCCGGGCAAATCCCCGCATTCAACCTCACCCCGCCTGGTACCGCCGGCTACACCGCGCGCGGCAAGTTCAGCGGCGGCGTGCCCCAGGCCAAAAAATTGCTGGCGGACGCCGGCTTCCCCGACGGCAAGGGTTTTCCCGCCATTGAACTCCTCTATAACACCTCGGAAGCCCACCGCATCGTCGCTGAGGCCATTCAGCAGATGTGGAAGAAAAGCCTCGGGATCGAGGCTAAGCTGCTGAACCAGGAGTGGAAGGTGTATTTGGACACGCAGCGGCAGTTGAACTATCAAATTTGCCGGGCCGGTTGGACGGGGGATTACGTGGATCCAAACACCTTCCTCGACATGTGGCTCACTGGCGGCGGTCAGAATGAAACCGGCTGGAGCAACCAAGAGTATGATCGCCTCATCGGCGAGGCTGCGCGCACCGCCGACGCCATCGCACGGCTTGAACTCTTTCAGAAAGCCGAGACTATTCTGATGGATGAATTGCCAATTATCCCGATCTATTTCTACACCCGCCAGCACCTCATCACACCCAAACTCAAGGGCTGGAACCCGACCTTGCTGGATCATCACCCTTACAAGTATCTAACCTTCGAATAAATGGCACCGAAGCGGCTTGCGCTGGCAGCCGTCCACCTCTCCGCATGAGTCATCACGGACTTCGCCCTGAGCATCTCGCCCTGACCCGGCGCGAACTGCTGTCCCGCTGCGGCATGGGCATGGGCGCGCTCGGGCTGGGCGCTCTGTTCGGCGAACTGGGCTTGAGTTCCGCGCGCGCAGAGGTAAACGCGCCTTCTCCCCTCGCACCGAAAGCCCCGCACTTCCCTGCCAAGGCCAAACGCATCATCCACATCTTCCTCAACGGCGGCCCGTCGCATGTGGACACGTTCGACCCGAAGCCCTCCCTCGACAAACACCATGGCAAAACCCTGCCCTACGAGCTGCGCACCGAGCGGCGCACCGGCACGGCATTCCGCTCGCCCTACAAGTTTCAGCCCTATGGCAAGAGCGGCCTTGAGGTCAGTGAGATTTTTGCCAAGACGGCGGAGAGCGCGGATGAACTGTGCGTCATCCGCTCGATGCACGCCGACGTGCCAAACCACGAACCGTCGCTGATGCTGCTCAACTGCGGCGACGCTCGTCTGCCACGTCCCAGCATGGGCTCGTGGGTGACTTACGGCCTCGGCACCGAAAACCAGAACCTGCCCGGCTTCATCGCGATGTGCCCGGGTGGCTACCCGATCCAGGAGTCACAGAACTGGCAGTGCGCGTTTTTGCCCGGAGTTTTTCAAGGCACCTACATCAATACAGCCGAGACGCGGATTGAGCAGCTCATCGAGCACATCGCCAACAAACAGATTTCGCTGCCCGAGCAGCGCGCGCAGCTCGACTTTCTCCAACAGTTGAACCAACGCCATGCGGCGGCCCGTGCGCGCGAGGCGCAGCTTGAGGCCCGCATCCAGTCCTTTGAGTTGGCCTATGGGATGCAGATGGAGGCAGCAGATGCCTTCGATGTGAGCAAGGAGCCGGCCCACATCCGCGCGATGTATGGCGAGGGCACCCAGGCGCGGCAAATCCTCACGGCGCGGCGGCTGATCGAGCGCGGCGTGCGCTTTGTGCAGCTTTGGCACGGCGCGGGCCAGCCGTGGGACAGCCACGACGACCTCGAAGTCCAGCATCGCCGGCTCGCCAAGGAATGCGACCAAGCCATCGGCGCGCTGCTTAAAGACTTGAAACAGCGTGGGCTACTCGATGAAACACTCGTCATTTGGTGTGGCGAATTTGGTCGCACCCCCACGGTGGAACTGCCCACACCTGGGTCGAACGCCGGTAAGATCAATGGCCGCGACCACAACCACCACGGCTTCACGACGTGGCTCGCCGGCGGCGGGGTGAAGGGTGGCACCATCTATGGCGCGACCGACGAGTTCGGTTTTAAGGCCGAGGTGAATCCCGTCCACGTCCACGATTTGCAGGCGACCATTCTGCACCTGCTCGGCTTCGACCATGAGCGGCTCACCTTCCGCCACGCCGGGCGCGACTTCCGCCTGACCGACATCCACGGCAACGTGGTCAAGGCGTTGCTCGCGTAAGTAGGTTCTCCCTACGCCGCGCCTCCCAAGTGCGGTGACACCACCGCTCGACACGCGGGAGTGTCACTCAAAGGTTACGGACTTAGCCAAAGGCTGGACGGCAAAGCGGACCATGAAAGACCGAATTCAACCGCCAATTTGCATAAGCAAACTTGGCATCCTCTTCGCCGTAGGGTAGCCGGGGCTATTGCGCTCGCCTTCATGGGCTTCCGCATCGTGCGAAGTCAGGGAAATGAGCTTTAGTTCACCAATGCCGCTTCTAAGAGTTTTTCCTTTTTCCTTTTTCCTTTCGCACCGCGCTTCCCTAAGCTCAGCCCGTGGCCCGTAAAGACAATGCTAACGAAAATGAGCCGCCGCCCATACGTGGCGAGGGAGGTATCATCGGTTTGGGGCTGCTCGCCGCCGCCGTGCTGCTATTGCTGGCGCAGTTCTCGTTCGACAAGCACGACGTGGCACTCAACACCGCCGTGCCCAACCCGGAAATCCACAACCTCATCGGCCGCGTGGGCGCACATGTGGCCAATGCGGGTTTCTTCGCCTTTGGGGCTGCCGCATATTTGCTCCCACCGCTGCTGCTGCTCATCGGCTTAGTGCCGTTCATGGGCCAACTCCAGCACCTGCGCCGCCGCTGGCCGTGGTGCATCGTGCTGCTGCTCTGTCTGGTCGGGCTATTTGACCTTTTCCCCGGCGCGTTCGGGCGCATCGTGCGCGCGATCAACTCTGGTTACGCAGGCGGCAGCATTGGCATGTGGCTAAACCAGTATCTCTTCAAGCACTTCCTTGGCACCGTCGGCGCGTCAGTGGTCTTCCTCACACTTTACGTCGTCGGCCTGATTTATCTCACCAACTTTGCCCTGCTCGACTGGGCCCGCAGCCTGTTCCTGCGCGGCGAGGATTCCGCTGTGAGCGGTGCCGCCGTGAGCGCGGAGGAACTCGCCCTGCAACGACGCGCAAAGGAGCTCGAGAAGGAAGCCAAACGCCTCCAAGAGGAAGTGGAGCGAGCGAACAAGGCAAAGTCGGCAAAAGTCGCACCCGCCGACCCACCTACCGAGCCGGAACGAACCGGCCCCGAACTCGGCGCGGATCTTCAGCCCGTGCCAGAGCCAAAAATCCGCGACCTCTCCGTACCCCAAGCCAAGCCCGGCGATATCGCTGTCAAGGTGCGGCGCAAGGAAAAGCCTGCCGAGACGCCGGCGGAAGATTTGAGCCCGAGCACCGCGGCCAAGCCCTCGCTGCAACGAGCCGACGACGCCATTATCATCAAGGCCGAGGAAGTCGCCGCTGCCACGACAGCAGACATTCTCGGCAACGACAACGAACTCCCGAAGAAGCCAGAGAAAGCCCCTAGGCCGGTAAAAGTTGAGCCGCTGGTCGAATCAACCAAAGCGGCGGAATCAGAGCCCGTCGCCCCCAGTGAGCCACTGGTTCACATCGCTGACGCGCTGGCCGTCGCGACCACTGAAGCTCCAAAGTCTGAGGAACCCAAGCTCACTGAACCCGCCACGCCTGCCCCGGCCATCTTGGACAATAGCGGTACTGCCCCGCGCCCGCGTCCCAAGCCGCAACCCAAAAAACCAAAGCCGATGACCGTTGCGAGCGTACCGCTCATTGGAAATTACCAAGTGCCGCCGCTCGATTTCCTCCAGCATCCAGACCTGACCGTGAAACCCACGGAGTCAAAGGAGGACTTGATGGCGAACGCGCAGTTGATGAAGAACACGCTTGCGCAGTTCGAAATCGAGGTGGCGATGGGCGACATCACCAAAGGCCCGACCATCACGCGTTACGAACTGCATCCTGCGCCCGGCGTGAAGCTGGAGAAAATTACCGCGCTCTCGAACAACATTGCCGCCGCACTTAAGGCCGAGCGCATCAACATCCTCGCCCCCGTGCCGGGCAAGTCCTCCGTCGGCATCGAGGTGCCCAACCGCGTGAAGACCAAGGTCATCATGCGCGACCTGCTCGAGTCTGAGGAGTGGAAGCACAGCAAAGCGCGCATCCCACTGGCGCTCGGCAAGGACGTTTACGGCACGCCGGTCATCGCCGACCTCGCGGACATGCCGCACGTGCTGATCGCTGGCAGCACCGGCTCGGGCAAATCCGTCTGCATCAACTCCATCGTCGCGTCGCTGCTCTACCGCTTCTCGCCGGACCAGCTTCGCTTCGTGATGATTGACCCGAAGGTCGTCGAGCTGCAGCAATACAACGCGTTGCCTCACCTCGTCGTCCCCGTCGTCACTGACCCGAAGAAGGTCATCCTGGCGTTGCGTTGGGTGGTCAATGAGATGGAAAAGCGGTACCAGATTTTTGCGCGCGTCGGCGTGCGCAACATCAAGTCCTTCAACGACCGTCCTAAGGACAAGCCGCTTCCGCAGGCCGAGCTGGAACTGCCGCTGATCACAAAAAAGGAAAAGGTGGAGGCCGGGGCGGATGGCTTCGCAGTGCAGATTGACGATCAGATTGTCGTGCCGCGCGATGAAGACATCATCATCCCCGAAAAACTTAGCTACATTGTCGTCATCATTGACGAGTTGGCCGACCTGATGCTCGTCGCACCCGCCGACGTGGAGATGTGCATCGCGCGCATCACGCAGATGGCGCGCGCCGCTGGCATCCATTGCATCGTCGCCACACAGCGCCCGTCTGTGGACGTCATCACCGGCGTCATCAAGGCCAACATCCCCGCGCGCATCGCTTTCCAGGTCGCGCAGAAGGTGGACAGCCGCACCATCCTGGACGCGATGGGCGCGGACAAATTGCTCGGCAAGGGTGACATGCTCTATCTCCCGCCCGGCTCGGCGAAACTCATTCGCGCGCAGGGCGTACTCATCACCGACGAGGAAATTAACCAATGCGTCGAGTTCATTGCCAAGCAGGGCAAACCCAGCTACGAGATGGAAATCCACAACGCGCTGCAAAAAGCTCCCAGCAGCGTCGCGCAGCCCTTCGACGCTGAGGAAGGTGAAGGCGAGGATGAGGTTCTCATCGAGCAATGCATCGAGGTTATCCGCAGCGAGCAGAAGGCCAGCGTCTCGCTCCTGCAACGCCGGCTCAAGATCGGCTACGGCCGGGCCGCCCGCATCATGGACGTGCTGGAAGAACGCGGTTACGTCGGCCCCAGCAAGGGCGCTGAGCCACGCGACATCCTCATTGACCTGGACGGCGAAGGCCACGACGGCGCGGGCCAGCAGGCGGTGTGAGAACCGCGCAGGCCGGTTGAACATTTGCCGCCCGCGGCAGTCAGCCCTCCCATGAAGAAACTTCTGTCCAGCCTCTTCGCTGCATTCGCGCTCACCCTGCCTGCCTTAGCCGCCGGGCCGACGTGGCTCACCGACCTGCCAAAAGCTCAGGCGCAGGCCAAGGCCGAGGGCAAGCTGGTGCTGCTCAACTTCACCGGCTCGGACTTCTGCTCGAGCTGCATCCGGCTGCACGACGAGGTTTTCCCGGGCAAAGAGTTCGCCGAATTCGCGCAGAAGCGGCTCGTGCTGATGGAGCTGGATTTCCCGCTAAAAAAGAAGCAGCCCGAGGCGTTGAAGCAAGCCAACGAGGCAATCCAGAAGCAGTTCAAGGTGGACGGTTTCCCGACGCTCATCCTGCTGGCGGCCGACGGCAAAAAGCTCGGGGAGGTGGAGATAGATCTTTTCGACGCGAAGGCAAAAGACCTCGTTGCGGCCATCGAGAAACTCGCGGCCAAAGCCAAATAAATTTCGTGGTTATGGGTGACACTACGGACCCGTGTCTCTTTTCCCCTAAAGAAATGGTGAGAGCAGGTGACCACGGCCGGATGAAGGTTGCAGCCGCCAAAGCAGGCGCACTGATTCGCGGCCTTTCAACACGCAGAATAATCACCGCCTGAGCTGCCGTGCTGGTGAAAAGCGCTCAGGCTTACTTCTTCGTTGGATTGGCCGGAGCCTTCGGGTTAGTCGGCGGAGCGTTTGTGCCGCGTGGGATCGTCACGTTGAAGCGCACTTGTTCGACCCGGCCGGCGGCGTGGTTCTTTTCGTTCACCGGCGAGTAGGCGATAATACCCACGAAAGTAATGGGAAACTGCGCGTTGGGCGCGATGACCACTGGCACTAGCGCCGTGAACGCGCTCTCATACACTGAGGCGGGCATCGGGTTGCCAGGGATCGTCTTTTGGCCTGGCGCAGAATACACCGGCGGAAACGAGCGCGCGGCGGGTGTTGTCCCGAGCTGCATTTGCGTGGGTGTAGCGCGGGCAACCGACGGACGGTTCGCGTGTAGATAATAGCCGGGCTGGACCTGGAAGCTGATCGTAAGGACGGCGTTACTGCCGGGCAGAGCGTGGCCGGCGGTTACCTTCGCGCTGTCAAAAGTAACGACCGTGTTCGCCCCCTGACCGAAGACCGAGGCTGAAGTGAAAGTGAGAAACGCCAGCAGGCCAAAAAGATTTTTCATAAGCCACCTGAATCGGTGATGAGACGTCGACTAGTTGCCTTTCTTCATTGGCCAGTTGGCCGCGACGAGCACCTTGTGACCACCGATGAGCGAATTAACATTTCGGTAGCCCATGCGTTGCGCGACCTCACACGTTAAAACAGAGCGAAACCCACCACCACAATACATGATGATCTCTGTGTCCAGATTAGGAAACCGCGCCTCAAGGTCGCGCTCCAGAATGCCCTTGCCCAAATGTTGCGCCTGCTCGGCGTGACCGGCCTGCCACTCGGTGTCCTCACGCACGTCGAGCAGCACGGCGCACGGGTTAGCAGCCAGGCGGGCGCGGACCTCCTCCAGAGTCAGTTCGCGCACTTGCCTCCGTGCCTCGTTGACGAGTTTGAGGAAGCCGGGCGAATGGTTCACGGCCGCACGCTACCCGTGGACGGCACGCGGGCAAGGAATTTCCCGGCACTTCACCGGTTCAGCCAGCGATATGCCATGCGCGCGTTGTCTGCGAAGAACTTCTCCAAGGCCGGCCGGCCCTTCGCACTAAAGTAATCGTGCGCGATGCCCTGCACGGTGGCGAGCGGTGCGAAGCGCGCGCTCACCGGCCAGTTGCTGCCATAGATGAGTCGGTCGGAACCAAAGGCGTTCCACGCAATGTCCAGCCACGGCCGGTAGAATTCCACATCGCGCGGGGCGTCGCCGTCGCGCTTGCCCGTGCCCTCGACGAGCGCGGAGACCTTCAGGAAGACCTGCGGGAACTTCGCGGCCGCTTCGAGGTCGCGCCGCCAGGGCTCAGAGACGTTCTTCCCATCGATGCGCGTATTGGCGAGATGGTTGATAACCACGCGCAACGCCGGCAGCACCCGGCCAAGCCGTGCCACTTCGGGCAGCAGCGTCGGTCCGCCGTTCACGTCAAGTTCAAGGTTCGCGTCCGCGAGGCGCTTGAGGTCGGCGACGAAGGCCGCGTCGCCCAAGCCCGTGCGCAGTGCGCCCTCGTTCACGCGGATGCCGCGATAGAGCGGGTTCGCTGCAAAGCGCTTCAAGTGAGCGGCAAACGCATTCTCGCCTGGCTTCAGGTTACCCACAAAGCCAACGATGAATTTCTCCTTTGCCGCAAGATCGAGAATCCACTGATTATCTTCAACGAGCGGACTGGCCTCGACGACGACAGTGGCGGTGACGGGCTGCGACACCGGCTGTGCGCGGTAATCGGCGGGCAGCGTGGTGCGGTGCAACAGCGCATCACCCTTGCCTGGCCACGGCACACCGCCGGGGCGCGTGGGGTCGTAGAAATGCGTGTGCGTGTCAATGATGGTGAGCGACGCGGCGGCGCGCGGCGCGGCGCAGGCAGCGGCAGACGCGAGGGTGGTGGCGGCGAGGAACTGGCGGCGGGTCGAGGACATTGGGAAAACGTTCAACGTCCAACGCTCAACTTTCAACGTTCAAATCAGAAGCCCGTGGTGAACGGGCGCCGTCCGGCTTTGGACGTTTCTTCCCTTTGCGCTGGGCACCCGCTCGCAGCCTAGTTTATTCCGGCGGGCCGCCGTTCCCAACCCACTGGTCGCGCCGGTGCTTCGCCGTCTCGAAAAACTCATCCATCGCCTTCGCGTCGCCCGCCTCCAGAGCGCGATGGAATTCCTGCAAGTCCTCAATGAACACACCAAGCGCACGAGCCAGGTGTTTGCGGTTGGCGAGGGCGATGTCCCGCCACATTTCCGGGGATCCGCTGGCAATGCGCGTAGTGTCACGGAATCCTGTGGCGCAGAGCGCAGGCTGCTCCTTAGGGTGCGCGGGGCTGAGGACATAGTTGGCCAGTTCAGCGGCGATGACATGCGGCAGGTGACTCGACCGCGCGACCAAGCTATCGTGTTGATCGGGCGAAAGCCGTAGCGGGCGACCGCCCAGCGCCGCCCAAAATTCCTCCATTGCCTTCACCACCTTCGCGGGCGTCTTTGCGCCGGGCGTCACGATACAGACGGCTTGCTCAAACAAGTCCGCACTGGCTGCCGCCGGGCCGGTCTTCTCCGCGCCGGCCATCGGATGGCTGCCGACGAACTGCGCGCCAGCCTCGCTGAAAATCGCCTCCAGCTCCGCCACCAGCCCGCCCTTCACGCTGCCCACGTCGGTGACAAGCGCGCCGGGTTTGAGTGCGGGCGCGCACTGCTCCGCGAGCCCCCGCATCTGCGCGATGGGCGTGCAGAGCACGACGAGGTCAGCGTCCTTCACCGCCACCAACAAGTCCGTCGTGGCGCGGTCCACCACACCAAGGCGCGCGCACTCGACGACGCTCGCCTCGCGGCGCACGTAGCCCTCGACGCGCCCGGCGAGCTTGCGCTGCTTGAGCGCCAGCCCCAGCGACCCGCCTAGCAGGCCGACGCCGACGAGGGTGACTTTCGGGAAATGCACGCGCAGATGATGCGGCGGAACCAGCGAACTTCAAACGCATTTTAGCTGCGCCGCTGGTCCGACAGGATAATCACCCATTGAGCACTTGGCTGACATCGTCCTTAGGCGCGAAGTTCCAGCAGGCTTGACAGGCGAATCTCATGCGGGAACGGTTTCTTTGGTTAGCTAAATGATGTATGAAGGGAACCAACTCCTCTCGCTGTAGCGCTGCTGCTTTCACCCTCATTGAATTGCTGGTGGTCATCGCGATCATCGCTATCTTGGCCGGGATGCTCCTGCCGGCCTTAGGCCAAGCGAAGGAGAAGGCCAAGGCGGTGCAGTCCATGAACAACGTCAAGCAGTTCGGTCTGTCGATGCTGCTCTACACCGGCAACTTTGGAGACAAACTGATGCCCTACGATGACCTCAACGGCATCAACAACCAGAATTTCTGGATCCCGCTGCTGCGCTCTAACTCTTCCCTCACCAGCGAAAAGGTGTGGCTCTGCCCGAGCACCCGGGCGAATCCCGCGTTGGGTGGTTTTCCAGTCAACTTTTCCGCTGCTCCCTCGGGCAATCCGTGGCCGGCATTCTCGGCTTGGTATGGCAGCGCGGCAAGTTTCATAGGCGGCACAACGGGCAGTTATTGCATTAACTCTTGGTATCAGCTCCGCACCAGCGGGAACAACAACAACAACTATTTCCGAAATGTCGAAGACGGGACGCCCGCCTCACAGCCACTTTTTTTAGATGGCGGCTGGGTGGACACATGGCCCAATTCCACCGACACTCCACCCGTGCGGGCTTTGTGGGGCGGCAACGGCGGCCAACTCGGCGTGGTGGGGGGGATGGCACGGGTTTGCATTTCACGGCACGGCCAGGGCGTTAATGCCATCATGATGGATGGTCACGCTGAATTCGTGAAGTTACCCAACCTTTGGGCGTTGAAATGGCATGCGCAATACACACCGCCTGCGGCACTCCCGGTGGTTCCCCAGTGACGACTTACTGCTTTACGGCGGTCACCTGTTTCTTGTTCGCATCAATCACGTAACGAAAACCCGGAGGAGGAGGAGGCACGGCGCCGTAGGTCTTAATGCTTTCCAACTCCTTAACCGTGGTGGGCAGGCGTTTGTTAGCCGCCACATATTCTTGCAGCATCATAGTCAGCACGGCTGCGTTAGAAGCCGCCATCTCCGCCGCGTTGCCCGGATTAGCGGGCGTGCCTTCCGGCGCGGCACCGAGTGCGGGAGCCGGGGGCAGCGGTGGGGGCAGCGGCGTGGGGGCCTGCTTCCGGCAGCCAGCGGGGATCATGGTCAACGCGGCGAGCAGGACGGGCAGGAGTGTTTTCACGGTGAAAACTAGGCCGCACCGCAAGCGGGCGGGCAAGCTGATTCTCAACCCGCCTAGCCACTTTCAGCTTTGCACCCCGCTTTCTGCCGGGCATAACGCGCCGCCATGCATTCGTTTCGCTATGTCGGGAAAGAGTTGAGTTGTGAGGGCGTCTCCATCGCGTCGCTCGTGAAGCGGCACGGGACGCCGCTTTATGTGTATTCGCAGGCCACGCTGGCGGACCATTTCGGCAAGCTGGACGCCGCCCTCGCGCCGCTGGATCACCTGATCTGCTACGCCATGAAGGCCAACTCCAACCAAGCCGTCATGCGCGTGCTCGCCAACGCCGGTGGCGGCTTTGACACCGTAAGCGAGGGCGAACTACGCCGCGTCATCGCCGCCGGCGGTGACCCGGCCAAGTGTGTCTTCGCCGGCGTGGGCAAGACGGAGGCCGAGATCGCGTTCGCGCTGAAGGCCGGGATTTACTGCTTCAACTGCGAGTCCGAGCCGGAGTTGCGGCGGATCAACCAAGTGGCCGCGCGGCTGAAGAAAATCGCCCCCGTGGCCGTGCGCGTGAACCCGAACGTGGATGCCGGCACGCACGCGAAGATCACCACCGGCACTTACGAGAACAAGTTCGGCATCGCCTTCGAAGAGGTCGAGGGCGTCTATGCCCGCGCGGCAAAGCTCAAGCACCTTCGGCTGCGCGGCATCCAGACGCACATCGGCTCACAGCTCACCAGCGTAAAGCCGTTCGAGGCGGCCGTGAGGAAGCTGCTGCCGCTCGTTGCCCGGCTGAAGGCGAAATACCACTTTGAGTTTTTTAGCATCGGCGGCGGCCTCGGCATCATCTACAACCCTGCGCTTGCCAGCGGCAACGCCAAGTGGTGGAGCTCCGGCGCCGCAGGGGACATCCTCACGCCCGCCAGTTATGCCGCGCGGCTCGTACCGCTGCTTCAACCTCTTGGGCTGCGCATTCTCATCGAGCCGGGTCGTTTCATCGTTGGTAACGCCGGCGCGCTCGTCACCCGCGTCGAGTATGTGAAGCGCACCGGCAAAAAGAACTTCGTCATCGTGGACGCCGCGATGAACGATCTCATCCGCCCCGCATTCTACGACAGCTACCACGAGATCGTCCCGCTCACGAAGAAAGCGGGCACACCTGTCAGCTCCGACGTGGTCGGGCCGATTTGCGAGAGCGGCGACTACTTCTGCAAGGACCGGTCGCTGCCGAAGGTGGGCGAAGGCGACTGCCTCGCGCTCTTGAGCGCCGGCGCCTACGGCTCGGTGATGGGTTCGAACTACAACTCCCGCTCCCTGCCAACCGAGGTGCTAGTCAACGGCACGAAGTCCGCCGTGGTCCGCTCGCGCCAGAAGCTCGAAGACATCTGGACCAACGAAAGCGTGCCGGCGTGGCTCAAACACTGAGGCCGCGCGGCTGGACGGCCGGACTAAATCGCAAGCTTTGGCGGCTCACCGCTGGCACTTGGCACCTCACCAACGCCGGTGGCACGGCGTAAGTGCGTGGCCAGCCAAAGCAGTTCATCATTGGAGAGTTGGACAAAGAAACCTTGCTTGCTTCCCTCTTTGTCGTAAATCCGCAATTCCTGAACTGACACGTTGTTGGCGACAATTCCGCTGTCATCCATCGCAATGGTGTCCAATTCGGAGACGCTGCGTTTGAAGGTCGTCGTGCGAAAAAGCGAGCGCTGAACGATGATTAACTCTTCCCTCGTGGCGCGGATGCTAGCCCTGCGCCGCATCTGATTCACGGCGATGGTCAGTAACGCGACGCAAATTGCCAAGTGGCTCCCCACGATGGTTGCGATGATCCATCCTTCTCCCTGGCCCGAGCTCTTACCTCTAGACACGAAGCCCATAAAAGCGACGAAGATGCCGACTAGGGTCAGCCAAATGACGGCGAAACTCAGCAATCCACGTGCGGTGCGAAAACCTTGAGGGGGGATCAGCACCACCAAACCGCCGGCCTGTTCGGTCACTTGTATGTTTGTCCCGGTAGGTCGGTCAACGCGGTCCCCGTGCACGATAATCCTCCTCGGTGGACCGCTTACTTCGCCGGGTAATGGTTGATCCTCGTGCCGGTAATACGCGCGTTCCTGTCCAAGGGTGCTGACCGCCAGCGGGGCCGCGCCAGTTTGCAGGGCGATGTCCGCGGCCAGACGGGCAGCCAGTGCCTCAACCCACGCGCGCGGATAGCCCAAGAGAATAAAGCGCGGCTTTCCGGCCCCGACTACGGCGCATAAGGTGGCCACATTGGACATGGGGCCGGATATGATGGGGTGGTTGTTGTATAACGGGCCTTGTGTCCACAGCTTGAAGTGTTGAATGTCTTTCGTGGAAATGCGGCGCGTCCACCAAAACGGCCCGCCCCGCTCACGAGTGATGAGTTCGCCGGGCCGGACTTCGAGTTCGCACCGGCCACGCCATGCGAACACGCCCAGTCCGATGATGCCCAACCCAGCGGCGAGAAACGGCAGACCGAACAACGCGAACACCACATTGAACGCGCCGGCCGGGCCCTTGAACGACCCGCTCAACACGCCGAGAATCCAAAAGAGCGCAAACCCGCCGAAGACGCAGCCAAACCCGATGAAGAAGACCGCAAACAGCTTGAGCGGCCCCGTCTCGCGCGGGGGCAAGAGGTAAGATGTACCGTGGCGACTTTGCTCTACGCGGATTTCAGTAGGCAGCGCCGAACTCATGGCCGGAAATCATCTAACCTCGACAGCCGCAAAGGTAAAGAGGATTGCAGGAAATGAGCGAGCGCATAAGATCCCGCCCATGTCCAAAGCCCACATAGCAATGAAACTCACCACCCTCCTTCCCCGCCCAATCCGCTTAGCCCTGTTAACCGCCTCGCTGGCCACGCTCGTCGGCGCAGCTGAACCCGACTGGGTGACCTATGCGCCCAAGGCCGGGCCGGGCCAAGGCAAGCATATCGTCTTCCTCACCGGCGATGAGGAGTATCGCAGCGAAGAGGGCCTGCCGATGCTCGCCAAGATTCTCAGCCAGCGGCACGGCTTCAAATGCTCCGTGCTCTTCTCCGTGGATGCGGACGGCACCATCAACCCCGACGCCGGCGGCAGCCTCTCGCACCCTGAGGCGCTGGATTCAGCGGACGCCATCGTGATGCTCCTGCGCTTCCGCCACTGGAACGACGACGCGAACAAGAAGTTTGAGGCGGCCGTGAATCGCGGCGTGCCTCTCATCGCGCTGCGCACCAGCACGCACGCCTTCAGTGGACTTAAGGGGCCTTACGAGAAGTGGAACTGGGGCAACAAGGGTGGCTTTGGTAAACAAGTCTTGGGCGAGACGTGGATCTCCCACTGGGGGCGCCACAAAGTTGAGGCCATGCTAGGCGTCATCGAGCCGGGCGCAGAGAATCATCCCATTCTCAAGGGCACCGGCCAGATCTTCGCTGATTCCGACACCTACGAAGCCTACCCGCCTGCAGATGCGAAAATCCTCGTGCGCGGCCAAGTGCTCAAGGGCATGAAGCCTACCGACCCGCCCGCCGACTACATCAAGAAGCGCGCGAGTGACAAGCAGGAGCAACCGGTGAACAGCCCGATGATGCCCGTCGCCTGGACGCGCGAACTAAAAAACGACGCCGGCAAGGTGAACAAGATTTTTACCACCACGATGGGCGCCGCCACGGACCTCCAAAGTGAAGGCACGCGCCGACTGGTGGTAAATGCGGTCTTTTGGGGCTTGAGCCTCGAAGTCCCAGCCAAGAGCAACGTGGAATATGTCGGCGAATACAATCCCACTATGTATTCCTTCAAAGGGTACAAAAAGGGAGTAAAGCCATCCGACCACAAACTCTGAGCGCGGAGTTCTGCCTGTAGGACGATTTGACAAAATACTGAAGTTGTCGCCCGCCTCGCCGCGCGCCTGCAAGCGTGGTGGCCCGTGATGGCGAGCGGTAAATTTCTAATGAGTAAAAGAAATGGGCATGTGAGACGCATCCGGCTTATAAAAGCTCGTCTCCCATGGTTTTATCCATGAACTTCTTCGCCCTTTTCTCACCGCGGCTTATGCGGCGGAGCTGGCCGGTCCTCGAAGTCGCCGCCCTCGTCTTCGCCCTCGAACTCACCGGCATCAGCAGTCAACTCCCCGCTTCGGAAGGAGACGACGTGAGGACTCTCACTTTTCTCCAGACCTTTAGCGCAAACCCCAAAACTTCTATTTCTGGCCAGAGCCTCGTCACCCCAGCTCCTAAACCAATTCAACTAGTCGCAGCGACGGCGAAGGACATCCGCCTGCCCGTCCCAAATCCTTATTACAAAACCAACTCCCAAGTTCCTTTTCTCACGCATTCCAGCCCAGGCGCGCAGCGCATCAACCGTAAGCTGGAGGAAATCGTGCTGCCAGAGGTTCACTTCGACGCCGTGCCGCTGGTGAACGTGGTGCAGCGGCTCATCGAGGACGCGAAGAAGTTCGACCCCGAGCCGGACCCAGCCAAGAAGGGCTTGAACTTCCTGATCAACGATGTCGTGCCGGCTGTCCCGTTGCTCGATGCCGCCGGCAACCCGGTGCCCGGCGCGCGGCCGGTGGCCTTGAGCGAGGGCCTCGTGCGCGTGACCCAGCCGCTCAAGAACCTAACGCTGCGACAGGCGCTGGATGTCATCTGCAAGACCGCCGAGTTGCCTACGCAGTTCACCGTGGAGGAATACACCATTGCCTTCATCCCGCGCGGGCCGGTGGCCTACTTCTCCCGCACCTTCCGCGTGAGTCCAGATGCGTTCATCCAAGGCTTGCAGGGCGTGGTGGGAAATCCCGTGCTTGGCGTTACGCCGACCGGCGGCAACGCGCTCGTTGGCGCCGTCCAAAATCAGCCCGCCGCAACTGTGCGCGTAACGGTGCCCGCCACCGTCCCGGCCACACAAACCCGCACACCGGATGCCAACGCACTCGTCCGGCAGTTCTTCCAAAGCGCCGGGGTCACCGCCCTCGGCGCGACAAACAGCGGCGCACGAGTGACGTTCAATCCTGAGAGCGGCCTGCTCGTCGTCCGCGCTACTTCGAACGACCTGCGCCTGATCGAGGAGGCGATCAAGAAAGTGCAGTTAGGCACCGCAAACGTGAAGAATATAGTTTCACCGAGCAGTTCTGTCGCTGGCACGAACGCGCGGCCTCCTCACGTCATTCCCTACTAGGCAGATCGAGCTGCTCGCCGGGTGGGAGTTCGTCGTAACCCTGAAAGTGCTCGGGGCGCAGCGGGGAGGTAATAACTTGTTCCTCATCGAGCCATTTGCCGAGGTCGAGAAGCCGACAGCGCCTCGAGCAGAATGGGCCGAACGGCGCGGCGAACCAATCGCCAGCCCGCTGGCACGACGGGCATTGGATGGGCATTGTGCGGGCCACGGAGAGGGATTGGCGTAGTGGAGGCGGCAGTGGTGTGAAATCTGAAAGGCTGCTGCACAATTCTCCAGTTCACCCCCACTCTGTCACGACGCAGTGCGCTGGCTAGGCGGGTGACCCGTTCTTAACCAACCACACGCCGTCTTCACCGTCGGACTCCTTGAGCTTCACGTTGATGCGCTCGTTAGCGCGTGTGGGGATGTTTTTGCCGACAAAGTCTGCCTTGATGGGTAGGTCGCGGTGGCCGCGGTCCACGAGTACAGCAAGCTGGACGCGGCGCGGGCGGCCAAAGTCGCTGAGAGCATCGAGCGCGGCGCGTGTGGTCCGGCCGCTGAAAAGCACATCGTCTACGAGCACGACGGTCCGACCGGTGATGTCGCCCGGGATCTGCGTGGGGTGGACGGTGGGCGCGGGCTGATGGGCGAGGTCGTCGCGGTGCATGCTCACGTCGAGTGTGCCGCAGGGCACGGACTGGCCCCAAAGATCGCCAAGGGTCTGGGCAAGCCGACGGGCCAGATGCACGCCGCCCGTCTGCACGCCGACCAAGACAACTTCTCCGCCTGACTCATTGCGCTCGACGATTTCGTGGGCAATGCGAGTGAGCGCGCGGGAAAGCGCGGCGGGGTTGAGTAGAAGCGAGTCAGGCATGGGAAAGAGGAACCGGAAACCGGCGGCGGTGCGGCCGGCGGGAATCAACTCTGGCCCGGGGCGTGGCGGGATTTACGCCACTTGGCGCGGTGCTTGACGATCCAGTCAGTTAGGGCGCGCTCGAAGCCAATATCGTGATGGGCTTTCTCTGACTCAATCCATTTATGTTTCATGATTTCCTCGCGCTCGGCGAGGAATTCGCGGTAGAGCGACGAGTTTTTTACCCACTCGTCGTCGCCGCCCGGTTGGCCAGGGGAGTTGGACATAACAGCCACGATTACCACTTAGCGATCGTTCCTCAATGTAACAGCAAGCCAAAGCGTGACAATCCGTTTTTCAACCGCGAAATCCTTGCGGCTGGTCGGGGTGAATAACGTGTGAACGGCTGCGGACAAGTTTTCGCGTTCCAAGTTTGCGCGGACGCAGGGTTTGGCGTCTCCTCTTCCCGTGATCGATTCCTTAGAGCTGACCAGCGAGCCGCCCGCACCCGACCTCAAGCGCACGCGCCGCCGAAAGGACGCGGCCATTGACCTGTCCAAGATTGACCGCCTGCCGCCGCACAGCGTCGAGGCCGAACAGGGGGTGCTGGGTTGTATGCTGCTAGCTCCAAGCGAGGCTATCAGCGTATGCATTGAAAAGTTCAAGTCCCGCCGGGATGACCTTGCCGTCGCCCCGCCAGCTCGGCGGGATGGGCCACCGGCCAGTCCACACGCCGGCGCTTCAGCTGCCTTTTACGATCTGCGTCACCAGGCGCTCTACGAGACGCTCGTGGAAATGTATGACGCCAAGCAAGCCGTGGACCTCATCACTGTGCGCCAGCGGCTCAAAGATAAGGGTCAGCTCGACGCCATTGGGGGCGTGGCCTACCTCACCGCGCTCGTGGACGCCACGCCCTCGCCCGCGAATCTGCCCTTCTACGCGGACATCGTTGTTGAGAAGCACCTGCTCCGCCGGATGATCCAGACCTGCTCCAGCGTCATCGGACGTATCTACGACGAGGAACAGCAGGGCGACGTTGAGTCGCTGCTCGACGAGGTCGAGAAGGAAGTCCTCCACATCAGCGAGGAGCGTGAAGAACCCGTCAACCTAGCAATCAAGGAACTGGTCAAGAAGGCGATCCTGCAAATTCAAGACATGCACGAGCGGCAAGGCCAAACCACCGGCTTGTCTACCGGCTTTACCGACCTCGACAAGATGACTACGGGATTGCACCCCGGTGAAATGATCGTCATCGCCGCTCGCCCGTCAGTCGGAAAGACCTCCCTCGCGATGAACATCGCTGAGCACGTCGCGCTGGATCTCAAGCTGCCGGTCGGCGTGTTTAGCCTCGAAATGTCCGCTGAGTCTCTCGTGCTGCGCATGCTTTGCTCACGCGCCCGCGTGAACCTGCGCGACGTCCGTAAAGGTTTCATGGTCGATCGCGACTTTCCCAAGCTGACAAACGTGTCTGGCAAGATGGCTGGGGCGCCGTTATTCATTGATGACACTGCCGGTCTCAGCATCCTCCAACTCCGCGCCAAGGCCCGTCGGATGCACCAGCAGCAGGGTATCAAGCTCCTCGTCGTTGACTACCTCCAACTCCTGCGCAGCACGGCCAAGCGCGCCGAGAACCGCCAGCAGGAAATCGCCGACATTTCTCAAGGCATCAAGGCGCTAGCCAAAGAGCTAAAAATACCGGTGATCGTGCTGGCTCAGGTTAATCGCGAGTCGGAAAAACGAAGTCCGGGAGAAAAACCCAAGCTCTCCGACCTCCGCGAGTCCGGCAGCATCGAGCAGGACGCGGACTTTGTTGGACTCCTTTACCGGCCCAAAGCCAACGCCGAAGGAGACGAAGACGCAGAAGCAAAGCCCAACTACGACGCCGAGCCGATCAATCTGCTGATTGCCAAACAGCGCAACGGACCTGCTAATGAGGACGTTAAACTCACATTCATGAAGTGCTACACGCGTTTCGAGTCAGCAGCGCGAGTAGATGCTGAAGATATCCCACAAGGTTGAAGTGAGTGGACCATCACTGGTCGATTATCCATGCGGCCCGACTGGCGACTTGCACCTCATCTTACTGAGGGGCTTTACCCGTTACGAAAGCGCTGCCAAGGTCTCAAACGGAGACGTTCCGAGCGAATAAACGGTGGTTCCAGCCAACCGCTCGCGCTGAACCATCGCTTGACCTTTTGCCGCCGCCCGGCATAGTCCCCGGCCCGGCAGATTCCCGCACCCGGTGACCGCCCGCCTTTCCGTTGGCTTCTGCTCGTGGGCTGGTCACCAGTTAAATGGACACGCCGGCATTAGCTTTTGATATGCAGCACATCCGCAACATTGCCATCATCGCGCACGTGGACCACGGCAAGACCACGCTCGTGGATTGCCTCCTCAAACAGTCCGGCACCTTCCGCGCCAACCAAGTTGAGACGCAGACTGAGCGCCTGATGGACTCGATGGATCTCGAACGCGAGAAGGGCATCACCATTCGCGCGAAGAACGCTGCTTTTAAATACAAGAACTACCACGTCAACATTGTAGACACCCCGGGCCATGCGGACTTCGGCGGCGAGGTCGAGCGCATCATGAACATGATTGACGGCGTTTTGCTGGTGGTGGACTCCGCCGAAGGTCCACAGGCGCAGACTCGCTTCGTGCTGCGCAAAGCGCTTGAGGCAGGCGCCAAGCCCATCGTCGTCATCAACAAAATCGACCGCGAGAACGCCAACCCAAAGCAGGTGCTCGACCAAGTATTCGAGTTGTTCATATCACTCAACGCGACGGACGAGCAACTCGACTTCCCGTTCATTTACTGTTCGGCCAAGGCCGGCTACGCGAAGACTGAGTTGGAACACGTTTCGGGCACGATGGAGCCGCTTTTTGACGCCATCGTTAAGCATATCCCTCCGCCGCGCGCACATGCGGGTGAGGGCTTTCAAGTGCTCGTGGCCAACCTCGACTATTCGGATTACCTCGGGCGCATCGCCTTTGGCAAAATCTACGAGGGCAAGGTTAAGGTCGGCGATCCGGCTATCTGCCGACATGGCAACGGCACGATCTCAAAGAACAAAATTACCGCCATCTACCACTTCGAGGGCATGAAACGTATCGAGGTGCCCGAGGCTCATGCCGGCGATATCGTCGGGCTCACCGGCTTCGAGGACGTGTTCATTGGCGAGACGATCTGCGATAGTGAGACTCGGCCTGCGCTGCCATACATCCCGATTGACCCGCCCACAATTCAAATGGAGTTTGCCGTGAACGACGGCCCGCTGGCTGGACAGGACGGCAAACTGGTCACCGCCCGCCACCTCTGGGAGCGGCTGGTTAAAGAAACCCGCACCAACGTCGCGCTGCGCATCGCTCAAACCAGCGACCCGAAAGTCTTCGCCGTCTCTGGGCGCGGCGAGATGCAGATCGCCATCCTGGTCGAGCAGATGCGACGCGAGGGCCACGAAGTACTCGTCTCGCGCCCCGAGGTGCTGTGGAAGAAGGACGCTGCCAACAATCCGCTCGAACCCATCGAGAAACTGTTCGTCGAAATTCCGAACGAGAACCTTGGCTCAGTCATGGAGAACCTCTCCTTTCGAAAAGCCGAGATTACGAACATGAGCCATCACGGCAGCCAGGTAACCATCGAGGCGCTTATTCCCATGCGCGGCCTCATTGGCTTTGAGACCGACCTTGTTAATCAGACCAAGGGCATGGGCGTGATGAGCCACCTTTTTCACGAGTACGGCGCTGACCGCGGCGAAATTGCCGCGCGCAAGAATGGCTCGCTCGTTTCCATGGATGCAGGTGAGGCCACTAGCTATGCGTTGAACATGATCCAAGAGCGTGGCCGGTTGATGATCGAGCCGGGCGACCAGATCTACGTGGGCATGATCGTTGGTGAGAACGCGCGCGACAACGACTTACCGGTCAACCCGGTGAAGGAGAAAAAACTTACCAATATGAGGTCGCAGGGCGACGGTAAGGGCATCCAACTCAACGCTCCGATGAAGCTCTCGCTCGAACGCGCGTTGGAATACATTGATGTGGACGAATACGTGGAAGCCACTCCCAAGAACTTGCGTTTGCGCAAGAAACTTCTCGACGAGAACCAGCGCAAGCGCTCCGAGAAGTCACGCTCCATTAAGTTTGTGGAATAGGTTTCCTCGACCATCGCGGCGGTTGCTGATCGCTACAACAGCCCGCGCTCTTCCAACTCCTCCTCGTTTAAGCCGAGGTAATGTCCTAGCTCATGGATGAAGGTCACGTGGACTTCGTCGAGATAGGTTTCCTCGTCACCGCCGGCCAACTCCCAAAGGTTTTCCAGAAAGAGAAAAATCTGGGGTGGCAACGGGGATGGCCCGCCTTCCCCATCGGGAAACGCCTCGCCCACGAACAGGCCGAGCGTATCTTGCTGCACTAGCTCGTCGAGCATGTCCGCGCTGGGCACCCGCTCATAAACGACTGGCAGCGGCGCGGCGCGCTCGCGCAACTCGGGCGGCAGGTCAGCGATGGTGGCGTGCACTTCCTGCTGCGCCAGGGCGAGGAGTTGGTTCCAGTTAACGGTCACGGCCATGCGGAGAGCGTTAAAATCAAGCCGGACGATGGGGAATTCTCACCTACGCATGGAGGCGGATGCAGCTATTGGTTCTGCCTCGTCCTGCCGCGCGACTTGGTGAACTGCTCGAGCACCTTTGGATTCTGCTCGAAGAACTTCGTAAGGTCGGCCAGGCACGCCACGGTATCCGGGCTAAGGTGATGCTCAATGCCCTCGATGTCTGCCTGCTGCGTCTCGGCGGCGAGGCCGAAGAGGGAAAAGAAACGCGAAAGCGTGGCGTGGCGTTGCTGGATGCGGTGGGCGACGGCACGGCCCTTGTCCGTGAGAATAAGGCCGCGGTACTTCTCGTAGTTGATATAGCCTTGCTCTGCGAGCTTCTGCACCATGCTGGTGACACTGGCCTGCTTGACTTTGAGCGAGGAGGCGATATCCACCACGCGCGCGTAACCCTTGCCCTCCATGAGTTCCTGAATGCGCTCGAGGTAATCTTCGGCGCTCTGGCTGGGGTGCGTGGGCGTGGGAACGATCCGCATTGCTTGCGGCGCAAATAATCACGGGAGCGCAGGAAAGGAAAGCACAAGTTCACCCGCAGCGCAGCAGGCGAACCTTTGACACCTTGGCGCGGCTTGGTAACTTCAGCGCTCGTCGTCCGCTGTCATGGCTAGGCTTATCATCCTCTCTGGTGCGCGTCGGGGGCAGCGCTTTGAGCTGCCGCCCGGAATCATGACTATCGGCCGTTCCGCTGGGAACTCCATCGCCCTCGCGGACGAATCCGTCGCCAGCCAGCACTTGCTGCTCTCAATTGATCCTGAAGGCTGCCGCATCAAAGACCGCAGCGGCGGCGGCACGGCGGTCAACGGCAGCTACGTCATCACTGCCTCGCTCAAGGAAGGCGACGTGATCAAACTCGGGGATATCGAGTTGCGTTTCGAGGAGGGCACGCCGATCCCGAAGCCTGCGCCCAGCCAGATCACCAAGCCCACACCCGGCAGGCAGGCTGCAAAAGCCAAGCGCGAGGGACCGCGCTTCGAGGACGTATTGCGCGAGCAGCAAACGCAGAAGAAGATCAGGCTGTTCGAAATCGAGCTGGGGCCGATTCTCTTGTGGAGCGGCATGGTGGCCTTATGCGCCGTTGGCATTTGGGCAGCCTTCAATACCAAGCCCCCGCCGCCAAAGAAAACCAAACAGGTTAAGTACGGCACGCTGCCCGGCATGGCCCCACCTGGCCAGCCTGCCACCACGAACGTAACAGACGCACCGGAAACGGATGTATCGCCAAAGTTGGATCCCAGGCCCGGCTTTACACTGGCGAACGAGCCGCCGCCCTTGCCCTACACGCTGCCCGTGGGCGCGGCCAAGCCAGACGCCAGCACGGGGCGCGTTTACTCAACCTCGCAGGGCGGCGCGCAGGCGGCGGTGGACGCCGCACAACCAGGCGACGCCGTGGTCTTTGACAGCCCCGAGGGTAGTGTGACTGTACGCCGGCCGCTGCGCGACGTGCAGTTTATCGGCGGCACGGCAGCTTGGAAAATCGAGGCCAACCTGACCGACTGCCAATTCTTCTGGCACCGGCCTACAGCAATGTTGCAAACGGCCGGCAAGCTGGAGAGGTGCGCGTTTTATCAGTCGCACGGTCCGGCCACACACCTGATCCACGCAGATGCAGTGACGTTTTACCATGCTGGCCGTAGGTTAGACCCTGGCGACAAGCAAGTCATCGGCGGGCTGCCGCAGCTTTGGCTGCGTGGCTTCGTCCGCGGCGTGACCGTCCATAAGCCCATTATCACCCCGGCCAGCGAAGAGCGGCGCTGGGACATGGACTGGCCGCCAGTCGTGCGCGTGGACGCCGAGGATTTGGCCGCGCACGGACACAACACCTATATCCTCAGCCCACATGTGCGCGGGCAGACGGCTTGGACACCCTTCCACGTCGCACGAGCCACTGGGTTGACCGTCGCACAGCTTACATCAGAGGGGGGTATTTGGGCGGATCCACTCTTAGAGTTGGACTATGGAATTGATTGCGCCTTGGTGGGAACGGCCTTAGCCGGGCAAGGCGAAGTGGCCAACGCCGGCTACCTACGCCAGCCGGAAAAGCTCCAATACGCCGGCCGCGAGGAGTGGGGCCACAACCACGCCAACGCGCCCTTCCGCGGGGCAGCCATTTACTTTGGCGGCCAGCGCAACCGCATCATCGGCCATGGCGACTTCCGCCCGTGGAGCGCAGGCCGGCGCGCGGCTTTGCCGGGCCTGCACTACGCCGACGGTATCGTGGCGCGCGACCCGTTTCTCCAAGAATGGTCGGCGGAGCACGGCGGGTTGAACGCGAATTTCGCCGAGCCGAAGAACATCTTTCGCGTGCAGTGGCGCGGGCCTGCGCCGGTCTTCAGCACCAGTTCACCCGAAGCGAAACAGCGCTTTCCCATCTTAGGTGCGAATCTCGCCCAGCCCGTATTGGTGCCATTGCGCGACCTACGAGCGCCGCCGCCATCCCTATTGGGTAGACGCTTCTCCGACCTTACCGGCCAGCCCGGTGCCGCCATCGAGCGAGCGCTGGCAACGGGAGAAAACGTCTTCCTCGGCCCGGGCGAATATGAATTGGCTGGGTCCATCACCAATGGACTGGTTTTCGGTGCGGGCATGGAGCGGACGGTGCTGCGCTGGCCGACGAACGTGGATTGCGCGCAGCGCGACTGCAAGGGCCTGCTCAATCTCACCTTGCGCGGTGGCCGCTACGGCTACAACTCGCAAGCCGGTGAGGGCGGGCCGCCCAGTACCAACACCGCGTTGTTACTGCGGGTCCGCTTTGATGGCCAGACAAAGGCGGGTGTGAACCTCCAATCGGCGGTGGACCAGTGCTACCAAGACTGCGAGTTTATCAACGGCCGCGTCGGCTTCACGCACGGGCACGACCGAACGCGTGGATCCGGCGGAGCGGCAAACATCACGCGCCTGAGCCTGTTAAATTGCTCCTTCCGCAATCTCTCCGAGCGGGCCGTTGACCTCCGACCCGGTGCGGCGCGGACCGGCGTGGTGGGCATTCACAACTGCGCGTTTGAGGATATCGCGGACACGGCAGTGCGGCTTTTGGGCGGCGAGTCGCAACTCGTGCAAAACTGTGTTTTCCGTCGTGTAGGCCGGGAGACTTCGACCAACGCCGTCGTCGAGACGCTCGGTTCTGGCGCGGTGGTGTTGAGCCAGCTTGATATTGAGAACAAGGAGTTTCCCGGCAGCCCCGTAGGTATACTAGTGAGCGGGCGGGTGACGGTTTCGCATGGGCGTGTGCACGGCACGCAACGCGCACTGGTATCGCGCGTGCCGCTAATAGTTGATCATCTCGACGCGCCAGACGGCAATTACGAGCTACCTTACGGCAGCTTCGTGACAACCTCTACCTTCCGCAACGGCGATTTGAAAAAAGGCGCGATGCTCGTCCGCGAACAAGGCCAACCGCAGAGCGTTTCCTTGCAGGCCAGCGTGCAGCCACTGGATGCTACACCGCCGCCGAGTGTAGCCGGGGTGACGATGGAAGAACTGCCGCTTGGCCATCTGGTTTCGTGGAACTCCGTCGAGGACCGCGAGTCCGGCCTGCTGGGTTATGTGGTGTTGGGCGGCGGGCGAGAGCTTTACCGCACGCCGCTAGCTTACGATCCCGGCGACAGCACGGGCACGCCCTTGTTGAAGCGGGTTATCCCTACCAGCTTTCTAGATACCAACCGCACCGCGCTCACCTACGAGGTGCGGGCCATCAACGGCGCGAACCTCATCTCAACCGGCGGTCAAGCCGCGTTGCCTCGCTGGGGTCCGATGCGCGCGCGCTTCCTGGACCGGAGCAGCAACGAGGTCGCCATCGCCGAGATCACTTACCGTAATCGTGTGCTGGGCCTAGTAGACACCAGGAGCCGAAAGTTCGCGCCCGCCGAGCTGCGTCGACAAGGCGTACCGGATGAGTGCCGCGTTGAACCACGCGGCCCGGCTCTCGAACCGCCCATCGCCACGCCCGCTCCGTGACACTGCCGAGAAAAGCGGACAAACGTGGCAAGCACATGCTTGCCCGGCGGGGGCTCAGCCATGGGTTGATTGGGTTATTGGAGGCAACGTCTGGGTATGCTGATTCTTAATGGCACATGAGCGAGGGGCTTCTGAACCAACTTGTCGGGGTAACGACCGCTATGGCTTGAACTTGTTTTAGGTCACGGGGTCCTGATTTTTTGGAGGGGCCGGCTTCCGTCC